>Ga0302280_1000018_pt1 | contig 243966 bp, 205 predicted proteins | sample III_Fen_E1_1_FD_198771 | JGI IMG/M metagenome (GOLD analysis project Ga0302280, IMG submission 198771) | Peat permafrost microbial communities from Stordalen Mire near Abisko, Sweden - III_Fen_E1_1 | ecosystem: Environmental > Terrestrial > Soil > Wetlands > Permafrost | place: Sweden: Abisko... | reverse complement strand
AGAATAAAGCATATCGAACTCCCCAAATAAATAGTGCTGTTGCCTTACTTTGTAGAAATAGCAAGGCTCTTGGCGGGGATAAAAAAATAAAGCATCTCAAAAATGAGATGCTTTCCTGCGGAGTAGCGAGAGGGAGAATTGAACTCCCGACCTCAGGGTTATGAATCCTGCGCTCTCACCAACTGAGCTACCTCGCCATTTCGGGCGGCAAATATACAGTTTTTTGCATATCTTAAAAATACCTGTTTCTATTTTAAAAGTCTGTATAAATCCCCTTCTTTTTCCCTGACGAAAAAGAAACAAAAAGTCAAGACCAAAGGTGCGAACGGAAAGTTTTCTGGGCAGAGCAGGGCAGCCCGTGCGCCAAGAAAAGCTTTAGGTTGGCTTTCGTGGGGCACTTTCTTTGCTTCGTTTCTTTGGGCAAGCAAAGAAACGAATGTTCAGCGAGGCTATTAAAACAAAAACAACGAGCTAAATGAAGATAAAAAATCCTCTTTCTATTTTAAAAACATCCGTACTTTAGGGCGTAATTATGTTTGATTATTTAGAGAAAATAGACCAACAACTGTTGCTATTTGGCAATAGTTTTCATACCGCTTTTTTAGATAAGATAATACCTTACCTTACCATGCCCTGGGTATGGGTACCCCTTTTTGCCTGGTGGATTTTTGAAACATATAAACTATACAAACTTAAAATAGCTCTGGTGCTGGTTTTTGTAGTGGTGTTATTATTTGCTGCCGATAGAAGTTCTGTTTTAATAAAAGATTCGGTAAAGCGCTACCGACCCACACACAATTTAGAACTGAAAGATAAAGTACATGTGGTTGATAATTACCGCGGAGGGCAGTATGGCTATGTTTCATCACACGCTACTAACTCCTTTGCCGTAGCCTTTTTTCTGTTCTTTTTGCTGGAGGCTTCTTCTACCAAATGGCTCAGGCTAAGTTTCTTTTTATGGGCGCTTATACTGTGTTACACCCGTATTTACCTGGGTGTGCATTATCCGTTCGATTTGTTTAGTGGGGCGCTGCTGGGCACCATCATTGCATTTGTGCTGCACAAGATTTTTAAAAGAGTACACCGAGTATGAATACGAAGTTAAAATTTAAAAGTAATAAGTTAAAAGCACTTCTTCTTTTAACTTTTAACTTATTACTTCTTAATTCCTTTTGTTTTGCCCAACTACCCGAAACCGAATTGTTTTTGACTGAGGTAGAAATAAAAGGCAACCTGCTAAAGGTGGAAGCTGCCAAAAAGATAAGCACCCACAAGGGCTACAACAACCAGCCTTGTTTTGTAAACAACGATAAGGAGATATACTTTACTTCGGATATAGAAAGCGACATCAAAACACATATATGCTCGTATAACCTGAGCAAGAAAGAAATAAAGCGACTTAGCATAACCAACACCAGCGAGTATTCGGCAAACATGGTGCCGGGCAAGAACGAGTTTTCGGTAGTGATGGTAGAAGAAGATTCTACGCAGCGCATCTGGCTTTTTGATGTGCTGAAGGGAAGCAATAAATCTTGTCTTAGTCAGCAGACAGATTCGGTGGGTTACTACACCTGGCTGGGCAAGGATAGTATTTTGTATTATAAATTAACTAAACCGCACTCGCTGCACGCGTTAAACATAAAAACCAATCAGGATGTTTGGTTGTGCGATAACCCTACCAGGTCATTCAAAAAAATAAGCCCCACTACATTCTTTTATGTAATCCACGAAGAAAAACAAAATGAGGTATATATTTATGATACCCGCATACGAAAAGCAAGCTTGTTTGCGTTAGATAATTTAAGTGCTAACCAGGATTATATTTGGCACGCCACTCTGGGCTTATTAAAGTCAGAAGGAACTAAACTATTTCGCTACAGTGCAGATACCAAAGTGTGGGTAGAGCTGGCAGACTTTGCTGCTTTTGGCGTAAAAAAATTAACCCGCTTTGCCATTAGTACAAACGGAAAGTATGTAGCGTTGGTTTCAACGAATTAATATGGAAGATTACAACATTTCAACCGATAAAAGTAAATTGCAGGTAGCGGTAATACATCAGTACCTTTCGGTTAAAAGCTATTGGGCTAAGAACATTCCTTTAGCCGTGGTGCAAAAAAGCATTGATAATTCTTTTTGCTTTGGTATGTATTATAAAGAAACGCAAATAGGCTTTGCGCGCGTGGTTACCGACCATGCCACCTTTGCTTATCTGGCTGATGTGTTTATTTTAGAAGCACACAGGGGCAAAGGTCTATCCAAACAACTGATGGAGTTTATTTTTTCTCATCCCGATTTGCAAGGCTTGCGCCGTTTTTGTTTGAGTACCCGAGATGCGCATGGTTTATATACCCGGTTTGGGTTTAAACCTTCCTTAAATCCTGAAAATTTTATGGAGATAAAACACGATAATTTTTACAGCCCGCAAAACGCATGATACTAACGGGTGTTTATCTGCTTTTATTCTGCACACTTATTTTTCTATTGCCTTTTTTTAAAAACACCGGCATTAACGCAAGATACTTCGCGGCTGCTTTTATTTTAAAAATTGCGGCGGGCTTTGCGCTTACATGGATTTACACCCATTATTACCCCGACAGACAAACGGCAGATGTTTTTAAATACTATGATGATGCGGAAATTATGTTCTCTGGTGTTGAAAACCATCATTATATGGATTACCTGAAAATGCTAACAGGTATTGGGAATGACAATACCTATTTTGATGAAACCTATTATAATAAAATGAATCACTGGTATCGTCATTATGATTTCGGCACGTATAATGATAACCATACTATTATTCGTTTCAATGCCTTGGTGATGCTGTTTTCCTTCGGGGTTTTTCATGTGCATACCATTTTCATCTGCTTTATTTGTTTGCTGGGGCTAACAGCTTTATACAAAACCTTTTTAGGTTATTTCCCGAATAAAGAAAAGCTGTTGTTTGCCATTATGTTTTTAGTGCCATCTGTTTTATTCTGGAGTTCAGGCGTTTTAAAAGAAGGTCTTTTACTTTGCGCTTTAGGCTTTTTGTTTTATGGTTTCTTTAACATATTTATTCGTAAGAAACATATTCTTCTGAATGTTGTTTGTCTGATTGTCTCGCTATATTTTATCCTCATTAATAAAAACTATTTGTTGCTGGCGGTTGTTCCGGCATTGATTTGTTTTTATTGTGTAAATAGGTTTAGCATTAAACGCCCTGTTTTATTTTATACTGGCGTTTATGTAGTAGCTTTTTTTGCAGGACTGCTGTTTTCTAATTTCTTTTTAGAAGATAATCTATTAGAAACCTTCTCGCTTAAACAACGTGATTTTATTAATGTTTCTAAAGGAGGAGTTTTTATTCAGAACGATAAATACTTTGTACGGATTGACCCCGATAAGAAAGTGTATTTAGATACCCTCTCAAAAAATAATTTCAAGATAAAACCCGGAAGCAGGTATATGTATTGGACAAATGAAGACCTCAACGATACCCTTTACACCAACAACAGCACCGATACCGCAAGTTATCATCTCGTGTGGGATTTACCCATTGCAGGCAGCACCATCCATATTTCAAGGTTAGACCCTACTGTTTTCTCGCTCATAAAGACAGCACCCTTTGCGCTTTATAACAGTTTATGCAAACCAAGTCTGTTTTCTTCCAAATCTTTTTTAGAGAAATTCTCTGCCGTAGAAAATGCCTGTGTAATACTATTCCTCATTATTTGTGTATGGTTTAGAAAGCAAGACTACAACCGAAACCTATTTGCCTTATGCTTATTTATTTGTCTGGTAATTTTATTACTCATTGGCTACACAACTCCGGTAGCAGGTGCCATTGTACGGTATAAAGTACCCATCATGCCATTTTTATTAATGTGCGGGCTTTTACTGGTAGATACAGAAAAACTGCGCCACGCTATACATAAGCCGGCTGGCATTAAATAACGCAATTCCTTTTATACTTTCCTTTGTGATACTGAGCTTGTCGAAGTATGGGCGTTCCAGGGGCTTGAAATAAGCTCGCCGTCAGGCTTTCCGTTACAAGGCCTGCGCGAATTGGAGGCACTAAAACTATATGTACTACTTCAAGCAAAGCAAATAGCCATTAAACTTTTTATTAATTACCAAACCGTGAAAACCCATATACGCAACTGTGTAATAAAACTACACGCCGAACAACCCCGCCATGCTATTTATATTGCTAAAGAAAGAGGGTTGATTTAAAAATCAAATAAGTCTTTAATTTTGCAATGTGGATAAGCTTAACAAAGAACAGCGCAAAAAGAACATGAAGGCGGTTAAAGCAACAGGTTCAAAAATTGAAACTGCCTTAGCTAAAGCATTATTTGCGAGAGGATATCGTTATAGAAAAAACGACAAAAGTGTTTATGGGAAACCAGACCTTACGTTTAAAAAAATTAAGATTGCAATTTTTGTAGATAGCGAGTTTTGGCATGGTAAAGATTGGGATATTAGAAAACATGATCACAAGAGCAATAAAGATTTTTGGATAACTAAAATTGAAAGGAATATAGAAAGAGATAAAGAGGTAAATTTACACTTGTTGAAAGATGGGTGGAAAGTTTTAAGGTTTTGGAATAAGAAACTAAATGAAAGTTGCATCTTTATATGAAAATCCCCGTAGGGGATTAATCGTAATAGTAAATCATATAACCTAAACCTAAGCTCCGTAGGAGCGATATTAAATGGCTAATACATTTTCTCAAATATACATTCACCTTGTATTTGCCGTCAAAGGCAGAGAAAATGTAATCAATACCAAATGGAAAGATGAGCTTTATAAATACATCTGTGGTATTGTAAATAATAATCAGCAAAAAGTATATGCAATAAATGGAATGCCTGACCACATTCATATTTTAGTAAGTATTAAACCAAGTTGTTTACTCTCTGATTTAATGCGTGACATTAAAGCGAGTTCCTCAAAATGGATAAATACAAAGAGTTTTGTTATGGGTAAATTTCAATGGCAAGAAGGCTTTGGTTCATTTTCAGTTTCACAATCTCAGTTAGATAAAGTAATTGCTTATATAGATAATCAAGAAACACATCACAAGAAACAATCATTTAAACAAGAGTATTTTGATTTTTTAAAATCATATAAAATTGAATATGATGAAAAATATGTTTTTGATTGGATTGAATGAGATATCACCCCTATGGGGTTTGAACTATAATTAATATATTTACTATTAATATAAAACTCCTACGGAGTTAAATAAAGTATGGCAAGAGAAAATTGGACAAGAGATGAGCTTATAGTTGCTTTTAATTTATACTGTAAAATTCCCTTCAGTAAAATAAACTATCGACATCCTTTAATCATAAAACTTGCTACTGCTATTGGAAGAACTCCATCAGCAGTATCCTGGAAACTTGCAAACTTTGCCAGCTTTGACCCAACCTTGAAAGAAAGAAGTATAAAAGGGGCAGCTAATGCTGGCAAATTGGATAAAAAGGTTTTCGAGGAATTCTATAATAACTGGGAAGAACTTGCTTTTGAAAGTGAAATGCTTTTGTCGAAATTCCTAAAACAAAAGATTGATATTATAGTTGAAGAGGAATTTGAACTAAAAGAAGGAAAGGTAAAAGATGCTATTGTGAAAGTGAGGGTTAATCAATCATTTTTTAGAAGTGCTGTCTTAGCATCTTATAATAATAAGTGCTGCATAACAGGAATATCAATTACTGATTTACTTGTTGCAAGCCATATTGTTCCTTGGGCAAAAGACGAAAAGAATAGGTTAAATCCTGCGAATGGATTATGTTTAAATTCTATTCACGACAAAGCGTTTGATAAAGGATACATAGGAATTGATGAAAAATATAAGTTAATGATTTCTAAATCAATCATAGATTTTAAAAAGGAAATAAATATTCAAAAATTCTTTCTTGATTTTGAGAGAAAAGAAATACAAATGCCTAAGAGATTTTTACCTAGTTTAGAATTTTTAAATTATCATCAAAAAAATATTTTTAGAAAATGAAGGCAAAAACATTATTTGCAATATACAAGAATGAGGTTCACAAAGGAAATGTGAGAGCCAAATCAATATCAGATGCAATAAGCAATTATATTATAGATTCAGGAATTTCAAGAACATTCCTTTCGGATTCAAAATTTTTAACTCAATATAGAGCCGAAAAATCAATCAAGGGTTTGCATCATAATTAAACACGAAAGAATACAAGCAGACGTTTAGGTTGTTAATTGCGAGTCACATCAAACCATGGGTTGCATCAGGAGAAAAAGAAAAATTAGACCCTAAGAATGGTTTTATGTTCACTCCTACTTATGACTTCCTTTTTGATAGAGGTTTTATAACCTTTACGGATAAAAAGGAAATGAGAGTATCGCCTTGGCTTTCTAAAATGACTTGTTCAAAGTTGAATATAGCAGATGAAAAGAAATATCCAATGCTTCCAGTTGAAGGACGAGAAAATTATTTAATATATCATCGTGCAAATATCTTCAAGACATAGTACAATATATTAATACTTTGTTTTGCGAGGGATTGCAACGGAAATCCTTTTGTTGTAATCGACAAAAGATTGCAGTGAAAAGCCCGCCGCTTGTAATCAAGCGGAACGCCCAAAATAATTCTATATTTGCTCTCTTTAATGAACCTTAAAACACTATTTAGAAAAAAATCGGCTACCGAAATTCTGTTGCATGGTGATGCGTCTGCCGAGCACCATAGCATGAACAAAGTGCTGCGTGTAAAAGACCTTACATTTTTTGGCATTGCTGCCATTATTGGCGGAGGCACGTTTAGCGCTATTGGTAATGCTTGTTATTCGGGTGGTCCGGCTGTAATTTTTCTATACATCATTTGTGCCATTGCCTGTGGTTTTACCGCCATGTGTTATGCCGAGTTTGCCTCGCGTGTGCCTGTTTCGGGGAGTGCTTATACGTATGCCTACGTTACATTCGGAGAGTTATTTGCCTGGATAATTGGTTGGGCTTTGTTGATGGAATATTCTATCGGTAATATTTACATTGCTTTTTCGTGGAGCGGTTATTTTACTAATCTACTGGAAGCTATGGGTGCAAATATTCCTTCGTGGCTTACCATTAATTATAAAGAAGCCCATCGTGCTTTTCTGGATAATAAAACTGCCACAGAAGGTTTCACGGCATGGATGGAAGCTCCACAAATGAATGGACTGCGCATTATTTTTGATTTGCCGGCTGTGCTTATCAATATCCTTATTACCTGGTTGGTTTATATAGGCACTAAAGAATCGCGTAACATTAGTAATGCTATGGTTATCATTAAACTGGCCATTATTGTTTTAATCATTTTAGTTGGTGTTTTTTATATTGATATGGATAACTGGCATCCGTTTATGCCTAATGGTTTTGGTGGAGTTATGACAGCGGTATCGGGTGTTTTCTTTGCTTACATTGGTTTTGATGCCGTATCTACCTTAGCCGAAGAGTGCGAAAACCCGCAACGCGATTTACCCCGCGGAATGATTTACTCGCTTATCATCTGTACCGTGGTGTTTATCATTTTGTGCTTGGTACTAACGGGCATGGCTTCTTATACCTTGCTTGGTGTTAGCGACCCGCTTGCCGAGATATTTAAAATAAAAGGTGTTAAGTGGATGTTGTTTATTGTTTCTACGGCGGCGGTAATTGCCATGAGCAGCGTGCTGCTTGTTTTCCAAATGGGACAACCACGCATCTGGATGACCATGAGCAGAGACGGATTGTTGCCCAAACGTTTTGCATCTATTCATCCTAAATATAAAACACCCGGCTTTGCCACTATTGTTACGGGCTTTGTAGTAGGTGTTCCTTTATTCTTTACCGACGAAAAGTTTGTTCTCGATTTTACCAGCATAGGCACCTTGTTTGCTTTTGTATTGGTATGCGGTGGCATATTGATGTTACCTAGAAGAACAGATGATGAAGTTGAAACCAAAGGCAAATTCAAATTACCATACATAAATGCCAAATGGATAATGCCTATGTTGCTGCTTATTTCTTTCGCTTTGTTGCAATATTTTAATTCAGGTTATATAAAAGATATGTTTGAGATTACAGCAGATAACGCACAAAGAAACATCCCTATGATTGTGTTCTTTATCTTATGTATTCTGTTGTCTGTTTTTTCATTCATTAAGAACCTTTCACTTATACCTGTATTAGGATTGCTCTCTTGTTGTTATTTACTTACCGGCATGGAAGCCGCCAACTGGAAATGGTTCTCCACATGGCTGGCAATAGGTTTGGTAGTTTATTTTAGTTACGGATACAGAAAGAGCAAACTCGCTAAAAAGACTTTATAACTCAAGAACATGATTGCATTCATTACAGGGGCCACCGCAGGCATTGGCAAAGCAAGCGCAGAGATATTTGCTAAGAACGGATATGATTTGGTTATTACAGGCAGAAGAAAGGAACGCTTGCAAATTCTTGCCGAAGAATTAATAACGGCTTACAATATTAATGTACACACCCTTTGTTTTGATGTGTGCAATGCGGATGAAGTAAAAAGCAATATAGCTTCTTTGCCTGCTCAATTTAAAAACATAGATGTATTAATAAATAACGCCGGACTCTCTGCCGGACTGGCTACTCTGCAAGAAGGCAATACCGCCGATTGGGATGTAATGATAGACACCAACGTAAAAGGACTTCTATACATTACCCGACAAATTGCCGAGGGGATGATTACCCGTAAAAAAGGACATATCATTAACATGGGTTCTATTGCAGGTAAAGAAGTGTACCCCAATGGGAATGTGTATTGCGCTACCAAGTTTGCAGTAGATGCTCTAACCAAAGCCATGCGTATAGAGATGTTGCCACACAATATAAAGGTATCTTCTGTTAATCCGGGCATGGTAGAAACCGAGTTTAGCATTGTTCGTTTTCATGGAGATGAAGACAGAGCCAAAAAGGTTTATGAAGGCATACAACCTTTAGTTGCCGAAGATATTGCCGAAACCATTTATTGGATAGCCTCTCGCCCGCCGCACGTAAACATTAATGAAGTAGTTATAATGCCCACTGCTCAGGCAAATACCACTACCCTGATTAGGAAGTAATTAGGGGCGTTCCGTCAGCTTACGCTAATACCTAATACAACATCAATAACTCTACGAAATCTGTGGCAAAAAATATTGTAATTTTGATGCTCCTTAAATAAAAATCATGATAGAAGAAAAATTAAATGCCGATATTAAAACAGCTATGTTAGCACGAGACGCTAAAAAGTTAGACGCTTTACGTGCCATGAAATCAGTCGTGTTATTATTAAAAACCTCGCCCGAGGGCTTAACCGAAGAAAGCGCTACCAAAGCTTTTCAGAAAGAAGTAAAAAAACGCCGTGAAACGGCCGAGATATACACCAAACAAAACCGTGCTGATTTAGCTGAAGTAGAAATCGCGCAGGCTGATGTGATAGAAGCATACCTGCCTAAACAACTTTCTGCTGAAGAAATAAAAGCGGAAGTAGAAAAGGTAATTGCACAGGTTGGTGCGACATCTCCTGCCGATATGGGTAAGGTAATGGGTGCCGCTACTAAAGCGCTTGCGGGAAAAGCGGATGGAAAAGTTGTTTCTGAAATTGTAAAACAATTACTTACTAAGTAATCTTAACACCTCGCTTAAAGGGCGATTTATCTAATCAATTGCACAAACCCGTTGTACTTGTGATTATCTCCGGTATTATCTGTTGTTAGAATCACATAAAAGTAAGTACCATCGGGTTCTTTGCCGCCTTTTCCTGTACCATCCCAACCACTTAAACCATTAAAGGAATATAGTTTTAATCCCCAACGGTCATATATATCGCAGGTTAAACTATTAACGCCGGTTGCCTTAACTTCAAAGTTATCGTTGATATTATCTCCATTAGGCGAGAATACATTGGGAATTGTAATGGTGTAGGTTACGCATGATACTACCGTTATAGTTGCAGTAGCGGCAATATAAGGGCAATTATTGCCATCTATACCTGTTACAGAATAAACTGTTGTAGCGGTGGGGCTAACAATATTTACCGAAGACGACGTGGCTGCGGCTGGAGACCAAGTATACGAAGCTAAGTTATTTGAAGCAACTAACGCAACCGAACTATCCATACAAACCGTATTTGTAGAAGACGAGATAGATAGAGGAGAAAGGGTGTAAACACCTACGGTAATTATTTTATTAGACGGGCAATCATTGGGGTTTCCGATAACAGTATAAGTTGTGTTTCCCGAAGGAGTAACGACAACGGTATTAGTAGTAAGACTTCCGGCATTAGCACTCCAACTATAGGTTGCTGCGCTACCGGTAGCCGTTAGTGTTGTAGAATTTCCAGGACAAACAGATGATGATGGAGATGAGTTTACGTTTACGGTAGGGGGATTACTTACACTTACAATAACCGTATTGGTTGAGGAACAATTTCCAAAAACAGTATATGTTGTGGTAAGTGAAGGTGTTGCAATAACGGTTCCGCTATAAAGTCCACTTAAAGCGCTAGGTGGACTCCATGTGTAATTCGTTGCGCCACTTGCCGTTAGTGTTGCGGATGTCCCTGAACAAATATTGATAGTAGAGGGGTTGTTAACCAATATAGTTGGCGTAGCAATAACCGTTACTCTAACAGTATCGGAATTTGCCATACAACCCGTTGTTGAGGTTGCCGTCACAGAATAGGTCGCGTTTCCGGTAGTTACCGTTATGGATTGAGTGGTTACGCCTGTACTCCAAGTATACGATGTTAATGAAGATGCATTACTTAACGATAATGTTACACTTCCTCCCTGACAAAATGTTACCGGTCCACTTGCAGTAATAGTTGGTGTTACAGCGCTTCCTGTTTCCGCAATAGTAGTGGTTCGAGTATAAACACAACCGGTAGTATTGTCTTGTATTTTAACAGTATCTATCCCTGCGGCTAAAGCAGTAAATGTATTTGCTGTTTGGTACGTTCCGCTATTTAAAGCGTAGCTATAAGGCATTGTTCCGCCAACCACATTAGATACCGTAATTGTTCCTACCTGTTTATGGCAAGTATCGGGCAACGGAGTAATTGATGCTGAAGTAATTCCATTAGTACCCACAGTAATAATTGACACATGAGGGCAGTGTGAATTATCTTCTACCCCTACTGTATAAGTTCCTGCTGTCAGGTTATTAAAAGAATAAGGAAAAGATGCTATCACATTATACGGGCCCCCGTTTATGCTTGCCTGATAAGGCGCTGTTCCTCCGGTAATGGAATTAATAGTAATAATGCCGCTGTTTGCAGGAACACAATTCGCGTTTGTAACAACCGAATCAATTTTAGAAATAACAGAGGCGTTTCCAATGGTAACTGTAGTTGTATATGCACAACCCAAGCCATCTTTAATAATAACAGGGTACGTATTTCCCGACAGATTTTTTACTGTATCAGGAAAAGACGGGATAGCTGTAAATCCCGTTCCATTAAAATTAATTTGATATGGCGAAACACCTCCGGTTACAGAATTGATTACATAATCTCCATTAGACAACCCACAGGATGCTGAGTTTAATACAGAATCAGCTTTTGTCGGACCCGCATCGGTTGTTACAGCGATAGTTTGTGTTGTTGACGGGCAAGCTCCGTTATATCCCGTTACCGAATAGGTGGTATTGCTTGTTGGAGAAACAGAAATTGTATTTGTAGTCGCACCGTTACTCCAAGAGTAGGTTGTTGTTGCGCCGCTTGCCGTAAAAGTGGTGCTTGCTCCGTTACATACTACTGTAGTGGTAGAAGCAATGCTAACCGTTGGTGTTGCGGTAACATTTATTGTTGTAGTTTGTGTAGCTGTACAAACGCCATTTGCTCCCGTTACGGTATAGGTTGTATTACTATTTGGAGAAACAGAAACGGAATTTGTGGTTGCGCTACCCGCATTGCTACTCCATGTATAAGAACTTGCGCTGCCGGTTGCGGTAAGTGTTGCGCTTGAGCCTGAACACAACGTATTGCTTGTGGGCGTAATGGTTATGGTTGGGGCATTATTTACCGTAATGCTTATAGTGTTTGTGCTTACTCCCGCACAAGCTCCTGAGGTGGTGGCACCGGTTACCGTATATACAGTAGTAGAATTCGGGGTTACTATAACAGAATTTGTTAAAGCGCTACCCGCATTAGCACTCCATGTATAGGTGTTCGCGCCACTTACACTAAGCGTATCGCTTGAACCGGCACAAGTAGTTGTTTTTGTAGCACTGATAGAAAGAACAGGACCGCTCGCTGAATTAACGGTTACTATAATTGGAATTCTATAAGTACCGGGACAAGTTCCCGCGTAATAGGTATAAGTTCCTGCGGTTGAAGGAGCTGTTATAGCATAAGGATTACCGGTAAAAACTGATGTGCCACCGGCAGCCACCGTGTACCAATTAATGGAAAGCCCTGAAGGAGCGGTACCATTAACCGTAACAGATAAAGAAACCGCGCTTGATGCGCAGGTTGTATAATTAGTTGCTGTCAAATAAAAATTAGGCGTTAATGTTGCGCTTATAGTACCGGCACCGCCTGCCGTTGCGCCGTTTGGCGCGAATTTTGTGGCAATTTTAGTAGTGTTTATACTGCCTCCGGAGGTGCCAATAACAATTCCATTCGGTCCACCATTAACATTAATGCCAGAAACAACATTAGTGGTTGAAACATAACCGCCGCCGCCGCCGCCGCCCGGACCAAAGTTATCGGTAGTAGTAGCCCCGGGTTTCATAAAATAACTTCCACCTGTACCTCCCTGCGCGGAGATTGAAAGAGTATTTGTTAGATTAATATTTCCTGTTGAGTTTATGAATACCGCGCCGCCGCCGCCGCCGCCGCCGGCTCCATCATCACCATGAGTGCCCGCTCCGGCTGTATTTGTGTTAAGCGCCGTTGCCCCATCTGCTATTATTTGTCCTGCTCCAGTTACTGTTCCATAGCTCAATAAATAAACAATACCTCCGCCATTTCCACCGGCCGTTCCACTTTTATCATTTTCATCACCGGCACCGCCACCGCCACCTAAAAAGATGCTGCCCGTGCTGTAATCTAAAGGTATTCCACCCCAACCACCATCATTATGCCTGCTATCACTACTCCAATTTGCATTACTGTTTGGTCCGTCTACTGTGGGATCTGAGTTCGAGGAAGAGTAAGAATAACCACCCCTCCCCCCCCCTGAAGATGTGAAAGGAACGGGTCTAAACGTACCGGCAACAGGTGCCGTCGGTTCAAGTGCCCAAGCTGTTGTGTAGGTTGGTGATGTCGTAATATCTGCATTTCCCATGCCATTCCATTGACTAATAATTCCACCATTGGAACCACCGCCACCGCCACAATTCATGGCATCACCGCCCCCACCCCCGTTAGCCACATTACCTTTGCAGGTGGCGAGTGCAGTACTCGGTGAATAGCCGGTAAATGGGTTATAGGAAGCTTTTTTATATATATTGGTATCTCCGGCAATACTTTCGCCTTTATGTGCGCCATTATTGCTGGCTGTTGACCCATAAGCTGAACCGGTATTTGTTGCACCAAAGCCGGTAGCGTTTAAAACAGATCCTCCTCTAAAACCCATTCCGGCAACATTTATAGAGGTTCCGGCTCCAATAGTGGTATTCCCCTGAACTTCAATAGTTACAATACCCCCGCTATGACCATTCCAAGCAGGGCAAGTTATTTGACCTGCACTCGAGAGAGTCAAAGAAATATAACGAGGTACTCTAACAACTTGTGTGTTTCCGGGATGAGGATAAGTTGTATCGCTATAACTGTTTTTCAAAGCACAGTCTATTGTTATCACGTTTCCTAATATAGATGTTACTTCCGCAAACTCGTTGTTTCCCGCTCCATTATATGCCTTAACCTTTCCAAAAGCGGTATCGCCTATTAAGTCACTATTTGGATTACCCCATTCATACGTACTATCCATAACTGTAGCGCCCTGCATTTGAACGATATAAATTAAATCTCCGGCTGAAAGTCCGGCTGTTGAGGCAACTGTAATATTTGTTGTGCCTGCCGCTGCATTAGCGGTAAGAAAAGTATATACATTAACAATACTTGTGGTTGTAATACTTGCAACACCATCTTTGCCTTGTTGTGCTTTACTAAATTGTAGGGTTAGTAAGCAGATTACCATTAAAGCAATTTTTCTCATAAACTTATTTTTAAAAACGAGCCTAATTTAACGCTTTTCGTTTATCTCAAACAAATATAAGTTGTTACTTAGAGACGTATAACGCCAATCTGTCGACGAACAAAGGCTATCTATTGCCTTTAACATCTCTTTTTCAGACAAAGGATAGCTGTGTATATCTTTCGAAAGCAAAACATATTGCGCGTCTTTTATTATAGGGTATTGATAAATCATTTTCCTGTTAATAAGATGCGGAACAAACATGCTTTCCGCGCTTACAATGGCATCTTTTGGAATTTTCTCAAACAGGGTATAAACATCCTTTTTATTAAAATCACTTTCATAATGGTCGGCTTGATAAAAACGGATGCGAGTTTTATCTACAAAAGAAATGGTGTTGTCGCACAATCGGATGGTAACTGATACGCACAAAATTAAAGTAATCATGGTAAGCCACGTTTGGTTTTTCCGACTTTTTGTTTTAAGAACTTCTATCAAACAGAAAACTGCAAGCGGAGCAAACTCAATGTTGTATTGCTGAGCCACACTCCATTTAGTAGGATCGTCATGATACATTTTTTGAAGCATGATAGGAATGAGCATCCATAAAAAAATCGGCCGATAAAAAAATAAGAATCCCCCGGATATAAACCAAAAACACCAAGTCTCTGCTTTTATATTATTTAACGCGCCATCGGGTAAATGGTTTTGAAATAATAGCGTAAAAGCTTTTATCGGATGTGAAAAGATATATGTTAGCCCTTCTTTAAAACCAGTACCTAAAACATGAAATTCAAAATGATTGTATGATGGACTTAAAGACAATAATGGCATTATAATAAAGATAACACACATGAAAAAGCACAGAGATAGCGCCGATAAAATCAGCGCCACATTTTTCTGATTTTTACTTTTATATATAAACAATAACCCGGTACAAATAAAGAACATCCATAAAGCCATGTTTTCTTTAGCTACTAAGATTAGAATAAAAACAAATAATGATTTTAAATGCTTTTCTTGTTTAAATAATAAAACGAACCAAGGTACTAGGCAAGCTGCAACCACGTTGCTGTGATAATCATAAGCAACTGCGGAAAAAATTCCGAAAGAAGACAAGAACACTAAAGAAATCAGTGCGCTTGTGTTTTTATGTAGAGAATATGATTGAGCAAGCTTATAAACACCATAAGCACCAAAATGTATGGCGGCTAATTGAACAACCAACAAAGTAATGTTGCCAAAAACCCAATACAGCGGAGAGAAAAGGATAAGCAGTAAATCAAAATGAGCGCAAAGCATATTTTCTCTGGCAGACTCAAATACTTCGCAATAATTAAATCTAAAGTGGGCATAGTCATAAAGCGCTCTTGTATATACACCCAAATCAAGCGCGTAGGTTCTAAAATTAGAATGGTTAACAAAACAGATAAGCGAGTATATAATAAGGAACGTAAGGTTTATGACAACAAAATACTTGTTGTTTTTTATCATATTAAGGAGCCTGTTTATCACCATACAAGTTTACAAAATGTTTAACGTATTTATGTTGGAAACTAATTCTTTACTCTCCGGTATTTTTCTTTTTGTAAGATTACTTTTACCCATGCGTTCTATATGCACTATTCTATTGGTTTGCCTTAGTTTTATTGGACTATCCCAAAACTACGCGCAAATAAAAAACCGATTTGATAATTACCTTAATTATCATAGCAGTTTAAATGCGTTAGTAGATATTACTCCCGATAAAATTGTTTTTTATAACTCACAAAAGCAGGCGGAGTTTACACTCTTAAAAAACGAATGGCAAACATTTGCTTGGCTTATAAAAACACTTCCCGAAGATTCTCTGGAGAAAATATATTTAAACAAAGCGTTACTTATTAAGTATAAATCTCCTTCCAATAATCAATCTAAAAAAAATATAAACGAATTAAAGATTGTTATAGACCCAGGACATATTTCAGGTAATATGAAAATGGCTCGCACAGAACAAAAGTTTTTGCATTTTACCAAACAAAACCATGCGGCGCTGAAACAAGATAGCATTGATATTGCCGAAGGCAAACTAACCTTTGAAACAGCGAGCATCTTAAAAAAAATGCTGGAAGAAAAGGGCGCTAAAGTTATTCTTAGTCGTAATGAAAACAGCACCTCGTTTGGATACACGTATGAAGAATGGATAAAAAAATATAAAAAGGAAACCTTAGACAGTTTACTTGCCATAAAAAAAATTACAACACAAAAACATAAACAATTAATAGATGCCAACCCAACGGTCTTGTTCAGTAGTTTTTTTAAGGATTATGAATTGCAGCATCGGGCGGCGGTTATTAATGCCGCTACACCAGACCTTGCGGTTATTATACATTACAACGTAGATGAAAAAAATACCGATTGGAAAAAACCAAGTAATAAAAACTTCTGCATGACTTTTATCCCGGGTTGCTTGATTGCTGATAATATGAAAAGCATACAAGGCAAAATAAATTTATTACGCCTCTTACTTTGTAACGATATAGATGAGAGTGAAAAGATTTCAGGCTTGGTTGTTAATCAACTCTCTAAACAATTAAACATCCCCGTTGCTAATAAAACAGATGCTTCTTATTTAAGTGAACATTGTCTAAGCTCTGCCACCAAAGGTGTTTATAGTCGTAACCTGGCTTTATGTCGTTTGGTTAAAACACCGCTTGTTTACGGAGAATGCCTGTATCAGGATTGTGAGGACGAATGTTATGCCCTTACCCAAAACACCGAAACGGTTTACGGCATAAAAACAAACAAACGTGTGGCGCTTGCCGCGCAAAGTTTTTATAGCGCCATTATGCAATATTACGCTGAGTAAATTTAGCCGTATATTTCGCTGATTGCTTTGAAACATAAGCCGTTTCCAATAAATTGCTATTTTTGGCAACATAAAAAAATTGTATGTCTTACCCGAGTATAGTTCGTAAAAATTTTACTAAAAACCTTTTTGTTTACTTATTTGTGCTGTACCTTACTTCGTGCCATTATGATATTCCGCATAAACCCGGGTTTGTTTATATAGACGAAAAAACCTTTAAGCTTGACGAAAAAGATTTTTATCCCATGATATTAAATTATGGTGCAGAATTAATGATGGGTAATCATACCATGTGGGTAAAACCATCCAATACGGGTTTTGACGATAAAAACATGAAGTACACCAAAGAGTCGGCTCTTTTAAAACTAAAGGCGGATTTGCAAATGATAAAAGATCTTGGGTTTAATACGGTAAGATTATATGGAATAGCTGAATATAAAGTAGACCATAATGCCATTACTAAATTTGCCGATGCCGGAAGAGACACAATGATAGTTTTAGAAGGAGAAATTTTAGGAAAATATTTTCAGGCTTTGGGCGATATGTTTAAAGTGTTTGATGAGGTTGGTCTTAAAGCAATTATTTTAACTAAAAAAGAACCGGATATAAATGAACTTACAGATACTTACGTGTCAAAACTTTTGCACCAGTTTAAAGATGAAAAAGCTATTTTGGCTTGGGATTTTTTTAATGAACCTTTGTATTTTGACCGCGCGGAGAGAAGGAAAGAAGATGTATATACCCTCGTAAAGGGGTGGAAAAAGTTTAGTCGCATTTACGACCCCAATCATTTACTTACCCTTGGGTTAACCGGTACCCGCGAGATGTTTGAGTGGGACCCCAATATATTGGATGTAGATTTTCTGTCTATACATCCATATGAGTTTCATAAAGGAGAAGTGGAAAATGAAATTTACTGGTACAGCAAATATGTAAAAAAACCTTGGGTTGTTGGAGAAACAGGCTTTTCCGCGGATAACGATTCCGTTAGTTACGATGTGCAAAAAGCCTATGCGCTAAAATTCTTGCACCGCGCCATAAATTGTGGTGCAAGTGGGTTCTCGTGGTGGCAATATAAAGATGTACTTTGGTATGAGTTTCAGTCTAACTTTTTAGGACTGGTAAATAATAAAGCAACCACTACCACTTCTAACAAAGACCTGATTATTAACGGAACAGTAAAGCCTGCCGGGTACGTGTTTAAAGATTTTAATCCTAAACAAAAAACCGAAGAATGCGCCTGCCGCGATAATTACTATAATTATGACGGACTTAACCAATACGCTGTTAAAGGTAAATTAGTAAATGCTAAAACCGAAAAACCTATAGAAGGAGGCGGTGTTGTAGCCTGGGATCAGGGTTTTGGAAAATCGAACATAACATTTTCTAAAGAAGATGGCTCTTTTATTATTTATGGAAATTACAAACTTTATCATTCCATGACTTCCGCAACCGAAATGAGTTGCTGTAGACAGGAATTTGATTGGGATAAAATACAGCTTACTACTGAAAATGGAATACCTACCTATGACATAGGCACTATTAAGCTTTATCCATTAAAGTTAGAAAATTAGCGTATGGATGAGTTGAAAAAGCAAAATAACAACGCATACATCATTCAGTTAGATGGGCTTCGTTTTTTTGCTATCCTTTCGGTTATGATAGGACATTGGTTGCAATGGCAAATTAATCGCCCTATTGTTCAGGGTTTTCCTTTCGGTGATGGTGTTACCTTATTTTTTGTTTTAAGTGGCTACCTGATAACAGATATTTTATTAAAAAATAAAATAAAATGCGTTGAGTTTTCCGTTCCTAAAATAGCATTGCTAAAATCTTTTTACGCGCGTAGAGTATTAAGGATATTCCCGCTTTATTTTGCCGTCATCTTTTTTCTTTTTCTTATTTCGTATAAGAATACCCGCGAGCTTTTTCCTTGGCTGATTACGTTTACTTCTAACATATACCAGTCTATACATAATGCGTTTGTAGGTGATTTTAATCACTTTTGGTCCTTAGCCGTCGAGGAGCAATTTTATTTATTCTGGCCTTGGCTCATCATTTTAATTCCTACAAAACATATAGAGAAAATAATTATCGGATTAATTGTTCTTTCTATACTTACTAAAATCTATTTCTTTGTTTACCATCCTGATAAATGGATGGCAAATTCATATTTTACCTTAAGCTGCATGCATGCTTTGGGTATGGGGGCGTTAGTTTCTTATTGGAATATCTACCGACCTAATCTGATTATGTGTTTCACAAAATTCAATTGGGTTTACGCGAGTGTAATCGCTTATTTTTCCATTCATTACTTCGAATATTATCATAAAATAAATTGGGTTCACGAAATTATAGATAACCCTCTTTTTGCCATCATGTCTGCCGTTGTCATAAACTACGCTTCAAAAAACAAATTCGAAGGTGTTATGAAATACATTTTAGAAAACAAGTTTGTGGTTTATTCGGGAAAGATTTCATATGGCTTATATGTTTTCCACTTATTTGTACCTAATTTCTTTTGGGGTTATTTAGCTGCTAAAATTGGGTTGGATGTAACCAATAAATATACCGCTTGTGTTTTGTTTTACATAATAACTTTTGTTTTGGCTCATATCTCTTGGGTAGTGATGGAAAACCCCATAAATAATTTAAAGAGATATTTCCCGTATTTAAAAGCGAATAAAGTTTAATGCGAATTCCAGTCTGGAATTATTTAATAGGGTAACTTGGTAGTCGTCAGCTAAATTTATTACTTACTGCGTTTTAGATTTTACTTCTGTATCGTATATATACTTTGCATCCAGTTTTATCATTTCATCTATTGTAATCTTTCTTTCAGTAGCTTTCGTTTTAATTTGTTGCATCCATTCCGGTGTTAGCCTGATTCTTTTTTCTATATCATTTAAAGCTTTACTAATTAAGGTAGTATCTGTGAGTGCCGGAGAATTGGAGAAACATGGTTTAATATTAATTTTTATATCCTTAAATTCTTTGGGGTAATTTTTCTTTAAAGAATTTGCCAGGTTGTTTGCAATGCTTAACCTGCCATTTAGCGTATAATGCTCCGTTGTCCAGTCTTTATCTATATAATCCTTTCCGCATACCCGCTCTAAATTGTCGGTCACCAAAACGCCATCTTTATGATATCTTTTTACTAATAAATCCCGGTTTTGTTTCATAAGGTATACTAAATCCTTTCCAACTAAGGAGTCTGCATATTGAATATTTTCTGCCAGCAAATTAAAAACAAGGTTCATGTTTTTTCGTTTACATATTTTTACAATTTCATCAAAATCTTTTATACGAGGGTTTGTTTGTGTATTTATTTGAAAGCCATATGTTTTAATATAATGGCAGGCAAGCTCTATCTTAGGCATATTCCAAGATCCATCATCATTTAAATAGCCACCGTTTGCCATAGCCGCATCCCACTGATGAGCTGTTTTATATTTAAAATCATAGGGAAAGTTTAATGGATCGGTTTTTAATTGTGCCAGTAAATCTTCCTGCCGTTGTTTTTCTGTTTTTTTATTATAGGCGTTTAAGGAGAGTAAAAATCTATTTACCAATGGAGGATATTTTTGAAACAGAATGTTTGTACGCAATAAGGATGTTTCAAGCTTAGAGTTTATCCAGTCTGCATCAAATGAGCGCAAGTTAAGTGTAACTATAAGCGTTTTTGTTCGGCAATTATTTTTCATTTGCTTAAGTAGCGCAAGATAGGTTCCCGCGTGAACGGCTCCTTTGTTTACAGACTTAAAAACCAGAGATGGAAAATAATCTGCCGTAAGATCACTAATACTTTTTTTACAGGTATCGTTTTTATCTGTTGTAAAATTTGAAGACTCTCCCATATAAATCACATCGGCAGAATCCTGTGCATGTAATAAATCGGTTAAAATTTCTCCGTTGCTTGCTTCTAAATCTTTTTGCCAAAAAGTTTTTTTGTAGATAAAATTAGCCAGTAAAAAAATCACTGCCAACAACACCAATCGTATGGATATTTTTTTTGCCGACTCCATTAGAACTGGAAGTAAATAAACGGAACATTATCTACACCACCCATAGCCAGTAGACCAAACAACAAAAGAGCATACATACTCCATCGTACATAAATAGGTTTTTTACCCGCCCAATTATCAATACGGTTATTAAACAATAACACATCAAAAAACACAAAAAATACAAGCAAGCCCCATACCTTATAATCTACCTTTAAAGTTTGAAAAGTGGTCGCGTTATTATAAAGCAATGATTTAAAAATTAATTTTACTTTTTGCATAGATTCTGCCCGAAAGAAAACCCAGATAAAGCTTACGAACAAAAATGTTTTTACTATTCTAAACGCGTTAAGAAATACGTTTGTACTTTTCGTGTTAATATGCAACGTTTTATTTGTAAGGCTTTCTATTAAATAACTGACGCCATGTAAAGCACCCCATATTACAAATGCCCAGCTGGCCCCATGCCAAAGCCCGCTTATTACAAATACAATCATAATATTTACTATCCATCTTGTTTGTGTTACTCTGTTGCCACCCAAGGGGATATATAAATAATCGGTAAACCAGGTGGTTAATGATATGTGCCAGCGTTTCCAAAAGTCGTTTATGTTTTTGGCTAAGTAGGGGGTCTTAAAATTTTCCATCAGGTTAATACCCATTAATTTTGCAGCCCCCATAGCTATTAAGGAATAACCGAAAAAATCGGCGTAAATCTGAAAAGAAAAAAATACTAAGGCGATAAGAATACTTAAGGAATTATATTGTTGTGGATTGGCATAAACCATATCTACAACCGGTGCCAAATTATCGGCTATGGCAACTTTGGTAAAAAAACCAAACAAGAGTAAACGAAATCCTTTCGAGAAATTTTCATAATCAAAAACATGATTAACTTTTAACTGATTCCCTAATCGCTCGTATCGCTCTATAGGACCTGCCACCATTTGCGGAAAAAACAAGACATAATTAGCGAAATAACCTAAGTGCCTTTCTGCTTTTTGATTGCCCCTGTATACCTCAATGGTATATGCCATTGATTGGAAAGTATGAAAGGATAAGCCGATGGGGAGTAAAATATTTAAGTTGCTTACAGGATTTACTACATGCAAGTGTTGCATTATCCAAGTAATGTTTTCGTTGGCAAAATTAAAGTACTTAAAAAATGCCAGTAAACTTATATTGGCAATTATACTTACGGCTAAAACTACTTTTCGCAATCTGCCATGCAAACGCTCTATTACAAGGGCTGACAGGTAATCTACACATATAATAAAAAACAGAATTAAAATATAGGCGGGAATAAGTGCCATATAAAAATAGCAGCTTGCCACAAAAATTAAAATCCAACGGTATTTAAAAGAAAGTAAATAGTATAAAGTTATTACTATAGGAAGAAACAGTAAAAAATGTAGGGAGTTAAAAAGCATGGATTTTTACTCCTTAAAATCCCAGGTCTCTAAAAACTTAGTGGTGTAATTTCCTTTTTTGAAGTCTTCGTTTTGCATCAGTTTCATGTGGAAGGGAATAGTGGTTTTAATACCTTCAATTACATATTCACTCAACGCACGATACATTTTGGCAATAGCTTCTTCACGAGTTTGCGCAACGGTAATTAGTTTACCAATCATGCTATCATAATTTGGGGGGATTGAATAACCACTATATACATGGCTATCTACACGAACTCCATGTCCGCCGGGAGTATGTAAAGTTGTAATTCTTCCGGGAGATGGTTTAAAATTGTCAAAAGGATTTTCGGCATTAATACGGCACTCGATAGCATGCAATTGTGGGTAATAATTTTTACCCGAAATAGGTACACCTGCAGCAACTAATATTTGCTCGCGAATTAAATCATAATCAATAACCTCTTCGGTAATAGGATGCTCTACCTGAATACGGGTATTCATTTCCATAAAGTAGAAGTTGCGGTGTTTATCAACCAAAAACTCGATAGTACCCACACCTTCATAACCTATAGATAATGCGGCTTTAACAGCAGCATCGCCCATTGCATCGCGTAACTCGGGAGTCATAAACGGAGAAGGAGTTTCTTCTACCAGTTTTTGATGGCGGCGTTGCACCGAACAATCTCTCTCGCTTAAATGACAGGCTTTTCCGTATTGGTCGCCTACAATTTGTATTTCTATGTGGCGTGGCTCTTCAATGTATTTCTCCATATACATCGCACCATTGCCAAATGCGGCAGAAGCCTCATGTGTGGCACTATCCCATGCTGCCTGAAAATCTTCTTCTTTCCATATAATGCGCATACCCTTACCACCACCACCGGCTGTAGCTTTTATAATAACAGGGTACTTAATGTCTTTAGCTAATTCTTTTCCCTGGTCGGCGCTTTCCAACAAGCCATCAGAGCCGGGAACACAAGGCACCCCATTTTTTATCATGGTAGCTTTAGCATTGCTTTTATCACCCATTGCATTAATCATCTCAGGCGATGCGCCAATAAACTTGATATTATTCTGGCGACATATCTCCGAAAACTTTGCATTCTCCGATAAGAAACCATAACCCGGATGGATGGCATCGGCATTGGTAATTTCAGCAGCAGCGATAATGCTGGACATACTTAAATAAGAATCTTTGCTGGGTGGCGGACCAATGCAAACAGCCTCGTCGGCAAACTTAACATGCAAAGAATCTTTATCGGCGGTAGAATAAACGGCTACTGTTTTAATACCCATTTCACGGCATGTACGTAAAACACGTAAAGCAATTTCTCCACGGTTGGCAATTAATATTTTTTTAAACACGGATATTCAATTTGATGATTAAACATTAAAATAATTATACGATTGATATCAGTAATACCAAAACCGTATTAACTTGGGTCAACCAAGAAAAGCGGTTGGTCGTACTCAACAGGAGTAGCATCGTTTACCAACACTTTTACAATCTTACCTTTTATATCGCTTTCAATTTCGTTAAACAATTTCATGGCTTCAATAATACAAACCACTTTGCCCGTACCAATTTCATCGCCTACGTTTACAAACACAGGTTTATCAGGTCCCGAGGAGCGATAAAAAGTCCCAATCATCGGCGACTTAATAGTTAGGTATTTACTTTCGTCATTACCTGAAGCAGGAGGGGCTGCGGCAACTGTTTTAACTTCAGATGAAGGTTGCTGAACGACTTGCTGAGGTGCCGCCTGAATATACTGTTGGGCAGGTGCTGCTTGCTGATAAACAACTTGCGCTTCATTCTTTCTGCCCGCGGGAGTTTTTATAACAATTTTAACCTCTTTGGTTTCCAGTTCTACTTCGCTTACACCTGATTTAGCTACAAATTTTATCAGATCTTGTATTTCGGTTAGTTTCATTTTATTGGTTTTATTTTGTTAGTTGATGTTGATGTATTTATCTGTTTTGTTTGTGTCTGTTTTAATAAGCCCATTTTAGCCAGATAGCTCCCCAGGTAAAACCTCCGCCAAAAGCGGAAAGTATAAGACTATCTCCTTTTTTAAACTTTTTCTCGTAATCCATTAATAAAAGAGGAATGGTACCCCCTGTTGTATTACCATACCGTTCAATATTCATTAACACCTTATCGGAGCTAAGCCCCATACGCTCTGCGGTGGCATCTATAATACGTTTATTAGCCTGATGGGAAACTAAGTAGGCAATATCATTAGCGCTTAATTTATTGCGCTCCATAATTTCAACGGACACCTCGGACATGTTATAAACGGCATGTTTAAAAACAGCTTGTCCCTCTTGATAAACATAATGCAATTTTTTATCTACTGTTTCATGCGAAGGAGGCATTAATGAACCGCCCGCTTTCATGTGCAAATGCTGTCTGCCGGCGCCATTCGTTTTTAAGATAAAATCCTGTATGCCTACTTCTTCGGTAGTAGGTTCTAATAAAACCGTACCAGCTCCATCACCAAAAATAACACAGGTAGAACGATCTTCATAATCTAAAATGGCACTCATTTTATCAGCGCCTACAATAACTACTTTTTTGTACGTCCCGTTTTGTATAAACTGAGCTCCGGTAACCAAACTATACAAAAAACCGCTGCAAGCGGCAGATACATCATAACTCCAGGCGTTGGTTGCGCCTATTTTATCGCAAATAATATTAGCGGTTGCCGGAAAAACCATATCAGGTGTAACCGTAGCGCATATGAGGAGGTCTATTTCCAATGGAGAGATGCCTCGTTTCTTACATAACTCTAAAACGGCCGCGCTTGCCATATCGGAGGTAGCTTTGCCCGGCTCTTTTAATATATGGCGCTCTTTAATACCGGTGCGACTGATAATCCACTCATCGGTAGTATCAACCATTTTTTCCAACTCCTGGTTAGTTAAAATGTAATCGGGCACGTAGCCTGCAACTGCGGTTATGGCGGCTTTTATCATTTTTAATTAAAGGCTTCTTTTATTTTTTCGGGTAAGTTAGCATCCGAGATATCTTTGGCTAAAAATATACTGTTCTTTATAGCCGTTGGAGTTGAAATACCATGACATATAATTACGGTAGAATTAATCCCCAATATAGGTGTTCCTCCGTATATTTCATAATTCATTCTATCAAAAAACTCATCCGATTTATTTCTTCTTTTTATGGTGCTGTAAAAGGATTCGCAGGCCTTTAAGACAATGTTTCCGGTAAACCCTTCGCACACTATCACATCAGATTTATCGTTAAACAAATCGCGCCCTTCTACATTTCCTACAAAATTAAAGTCTTTACTCTCCTTCATTAGGTTATGAGCTGCCAGTGATACTAAGTTTCCTTTCTCGGCTTCTTCTCCAATGTTTAAAAGGGCCACTTTGGGCTTATCTACTTTATACACGTATTGTGCAAACAAAGAGCCTAAAATACCAAACTGATAAAGGACATCGGGCTTACAATCGGCATTGGTACCCACGTCCAACATAAAGCCAATTTTACCACTTTCTTTAGGAAGTATGGTGCCTATACTCGGGCGAATAACCCCCGGAACTACCTTAACCGAGAACATGGCACCCACCATCATAGCGCCGGTGTTGCCACCACTGATAAAGCTATGGATTTTATTTTCTTTCAGGTATTTAAAACCTAAAGCTATGCTTGAGTTTGGTTTTTGACCTAATGCTTTAGTGGGATGTTCTCCCATTTGTATTACATCGGTGGTATGCACATACTCAAACGTATTAGGCTCTACGCCTTTTTGAGTGAGGTATTTTTTAGCCGCATCGCTATCTCCAAAAAGAACAATTTTTATATCAGAAGATAGTTCTTTTGAGGCTAAGATGGCGGCTTCGAGTTCGTTGTTGGGAGCAAAATCGCCTCCCATTATATCTAATCCTATTTTCACGTTTAACTAAATAGTCTGTTTTTTTAAGAGGCGGCTAAGGAACTAATTTTTTTATAAAAATCCTATCATAAATATTTTAGTTTTTAACACAAAAAGTGCGATTATTTGCTAATAAAAACGTTTTTAAAGCAAAAAAACAGGTTTTTAGCCTGTTTTTTATTCGTTTTTGATAATCTTATTTAATGGCTTTTTCCATTACTACCTTTCCTTTGTAGTAAAGTTTGCCTTCGTACCAATGTGCGCGGTGCCATAAATGGGCTTCACCGGTGGTTTGGTCAACGCCAAGCGTTGGAACGGCTCCTTTATAGGTAGATCTGCGGCTACGTGTGCGGGCTTTCGAGTGTTTTCGTTTAGGATTTGGCATGACTTATTTATTTACTAGTTATTATTTATGTTTTTTAATTTATCCCAAATAGTTGTTTCCGGCTTTGGCTCGGGGTCGTCTACTGAAATGTTATTTAGTTTACTTAGTGTTTCTTCATCGCATATAAAAGTTTCATCGTCTTCACAGGGTACCAAGCGGGTCGGCAATGCAAGACTTATAAACTCATAAAGCGGGGGCGATACATCCAGTTCGTTTGCGCCGTGAGGCAAAACAAATACATCTTCGGCATGAGGTTCATCGGGATTTCCAAAACGCAGGTGCATTTTTTCTACCGACTCTATCTCTACATCATAAGGTTTGGTGCATCTGTCGCACAAAACGCTTAGGGTGCCGCTTAGGTTAAAGGTAAGGTTTATAAGATTGTTCTGCTTAACCAACTCAACCTCAACATTTACGTTTGCCCCTTTAATGTCTGAATAATCGCGGGTATCAAAGAACGAGTTATCTACTTTAAATTCATACAGATGGTTTCCTACCGGTAATCCGTTTAAACGGATAATAAACTTCCTTTCTACCATCTATACTACTAAAAAAGGAGGGCAAAGATACTGTTTTAATTAAATATGCAAAATATTTTAATAAGGTAAGGATAATAATGGCGTACCTCTCAAAAGGGATGGATCGCAAAAGCAAATCCTTTCCCCTATAAAGGATTTGGGATAGGCTAAAAATACCTAATTTTAAGCCGTGCTTAAAAAGCTTCACATAAAGAATTACGCGTTGCTGGAAGAGGTAACCATCAATTTCGATACATCGCTGACAGTAATTACCGGTGAGACTGGCGCGGGTAAATCTATTATGCTGGGCGCTTTGGGTTTGGTGTTGGGCGAGCGTGCCGATATGGCTGTGCTGCGCGATAAGCAAAAGAAGTGCATAGTAGAGGCAAGTTTTTTAATTGATTCGTATTCGTTAGAGATTTTTTTTACTGAGAATGAACTGGATTATGAAGCCGAAACCACCATACGCAGGGAGATTGCGCCGGATGGGAAATCGCGCGCGTTTATTAATGATACGCCCGTTAATCTTAATGTATTAAAAAGCCTGTCTCAGTTCCTGATTGATGTGCATTCTCAGCACGAGACACTGCTTTTAAACCAGGCATCTTTCAGGTTTAATATGGTGGATGCGTTTGCCAATTGCATTGAAGAAAGAAAACAATACAATGGTTTCTTTGTGCAGTTAAAGGAGAAGGAAAAGAAGCTGAATGAGCTGTTAGCCTTTGAGCAACAGGCAAAAAAAGATTTTGATTATTACCAGTTTCAGTTTACCGAGTTAGAACAGGTGAACCTTAAAGAAGGAAACTTACAAAGCTTAGAACAAGAGTACGACACGCTGAACAATGCCGAGTTTATTAAACAAAATTTAGTAAAGGCTTCGGCAAGTATAGATGGTGGAGAGGAGAATATACTATCGCATTTAGCAGCTTTAAAAAGCAGTCTGGCGCAACTTACCCGATATGGCAAGACTTATGAGGAGCTTGCCACAAGGGTACAATCGGTTTATATAGAACTAAAGGATATTTCGGCAGAGGTTGATAATGTAAACGATAAAGTTGTTTTCGACCAAAAGAAACTGGAAGATATTACCTCGCAATTAGACTTGCTAAACCGACTGTTGAAGAAACATGGCGCAAGCAACGAACAGGAGCTTATAAAAGTAAAAACCGAGATAGAAGAAAAACTCAGTCAGTTTAATTCTATTGAAGAACAAATACAAAAACTACAGGCCGAGATTAAAAAACTAAACGAAAGCGTTTGGACAAAAGCCAAAGCCCTGTCGGATAAAAGAAAGAAAGTGATACCGGTTATACAAACCTCGGTGCGCAACATGCTTGCCGATTTAAGCATGCCTAATGCGCAGTTGGTTATTAATTGCAACCCCACCGAAACACTTGGTAACTATGGCTCAGATGAGTTGCAGTTTCTTTTTTCTGCCAACAAAGGATTACCACTTAGTGAACTGCACAAGGTGGCATCGGGCGGAGAGTTATCGCGTTTAATGCTTTGTTTAAAATCGCACCTTGCCGAAAAAACCGCTTTGCCAACTATCATCTTTGATGAGATAGATACAGGTGTTTCGGGCGATGTGGCGCATAAAATCGGCAACATACTTTTAAAAATGGGCAGCGCCATGCAGGTTATTGCTATTACCCATTTACCTCAGCTGGCATCCAAGGGTAAACAACACCTGTTTGTATACAAACAAGATATTAAAGAACAAACACAATCGGAAATTAAAACACTTACTGCCGAAGAGCGCGTAGTAGAAATTGCCAAAATGCTAAGCACCGGAAAACCTACTGAATCTGCGCTGTTGAACGCCAAAGAACTTTTGAGTTTGAGGAATTAATTTTATTCCCCTTTTGGATTAATTAAAATGAAACTTTTTGTTTTATATTTGATGAATAAATAAATCACATGAAAAAGAATATTCTAATACTGACCATTACCATCGCAACACTGCCTGTTTTCGGACAGGATATTAAAGTGAAAGAGTCTAACGAAAGTTTTAGTAATGGCAGCCATAATTCACTGTCGGTAATACTATACGTAACCGACATAAATTTGGTGGAGAAAGAATGGAAAAGTCAGTTGAAAGATTTTGGGTATGATAAAGCTCGTGAGCAAAAAGACGAATACTTTTTTGATAATGTGCTTTTTAAAAAAATGAGTGCCAATACGGTTGACGTATATTCAAAAGTAGATGAAGTTAAGGGAGATAAAGCGGTGCGACTAACAGCGGCTTTTGATTTGGGTGGGGCCTATTTAAGTTCGTCTGACCATAAAGACCAATTTAATTATATGAAAACCATGATGCATGACTTTGCGGTTAAAATAACCAAAGAAGCGCTCGATGACCAGATTAAAGATGCGGGAAAAGCCTTGTCGTCGCTTCAAAGCAAACAAAGCTCTTTAGAAAAAGACAATAAAGGGTTGGCAGATGATATTGTGAATTATAACCAAAAAATTAAAAAGGCAAACGACCAGATAGAGCAAAACAAAAAAGACATTGAGACAAAAAAAGGAGAGGTTTCTGCGCAGCAAAAAGTGGTTGATGGCATTAAAGCCAAAAAAGAATCTATCAGGTAAACTCCGGCTTTTACTTATATTTGCCCCCCTATTCTACAAATGAAACACATTCGTAATTTTTGCATTATTGCCCATATCGATCATGGGAAATCTACACTTGCCGACAGGTTGTTGGAATATACCAACACTATTTCTAAGCGCGAAATGCAAGCTCAGGTGCTTGATGATATGGATTTGGAGAAGGAGCGAGGCATTACCATTAAGAGTCATGCCATACAGATGGACTATGAGTTAAACGGACAGAAATACGTTTTTAACTTAATAGATACTCCAGGGCACGTTGATTTTAGTTATGAAGTTTCCCGTTCTATTGCCGCATGCGAAGGCGCTTTGCTTATTGTAGATGCCGCGCAGGGCATACAGGCGCAAACCATTTCTAATCTGTATCTTGCTTTAGAACATGATTTAACCATCATTCCTATTCTAAACAAAATAGATTTACCAAGCGCTGAACCTGAAATGGTAAAAGACCAAATTGTTGATTTGTTGGGCTGCAAACGCGAGGAGATTATGGCAGCATCGGGTAAAACCGGTATGGGTGTGCACGAAATTTTAGAGCAAATTGTTCATCGCATCCCTTCTCCTAAAGGAGATGAGAATGCTCCTTTACAAGCCCTGATATTTGATTCTGTTTTTAATTCTTTTCGTGGTATTATAGCCTATTACCGTATATACAATGGTTCAATAAAAAAAGGTGATAAAGTTCGTTTTGTAAATACAGGCAGCGAGTATAACGCCGACGAAATCGGTGTGCTTCGTTTAAAGCAAGAACCCCGCGATAAAGTATTGACTGGTGATGTGGGCTATATCATTTCAGGCATTAAAGAAGCTAAAGAAGTAAAAGTTGGCGATACGATTACTACCGTTGCAAACCCTTGTCAGGAAGGCATACAAGGGTTTGAAGATGTAAAGCCTATGGTGTTTGCGGGTATTTATCCGGTTGATACCGAAGATTATGAAGAGCTGCGTTACAGCATGGAGAAACTTCAGCTAAACGATGCTTCGCTAACCTGGGAGCCTGAAAGCTCTGCCGCACTTGGCTTTGGTTTCCGTTGCGGCTTTTTGGGTATGCTCCACATGGAGATTGTGCAGGAACGTTTAGAGCGTGAGTTTAACATGACGGTTATAACCACCGTACCTAACGTATCATACATTGCTTACCTAACCAACGGAGATGTGGTTACCGTTAATAACCCAAGTGACCTTCCCGACCCCGGACGTATTGATTATATTGAAGAACCTTATATTAAAGCGGCCATCATTACTAAATCTGAGTTTATTGGTCCGGTAATGAGTTTGTGTATTGAAAAACGCGGACAAATAGTCGGGCAGAATTATCTTACTGCAGACAGAGTAGAATTACTTTTTGAATTACCGCTGGGCGAGATTGTGTTTGATTTCTATGATAGATTGAAATCTATTTCAAAGGGATATGCTTCTTTTGATTACCACCGTACTGGTATGCGCACCTCTGATTTAGTGAAGCTTGATATTCTATTGAACTCTGAACAAGTAGATGCCCTATCCGCTTTGATACACCGCAGCAACGCGCATGAGTTTGGCAAAAAAATATGCGAGAAACTGAAAGAACTTATTCCACGCCAGCAATTCGAGATACCTATACAAGCCGCTATTGGCGCTAAGATTATTGCCAGAGAAACCATACGTGCCATTCGTAAAGATGTTACCGCGAAATGTTATGGCGGAGATATATCGCGCAAACGCAAACTACTTGAAAAACAAAAAGAAGGTAAAAAACGTATGCGTCAGGTGGGTAGTGTAGAAATTCCGCAAAGCGCCTTTATGGCTGTGCTTAAGCTGAACGATTAACGATCTCTTATCATATAAATATCCAATATTCCTATTTAATTGGGTGCTATGAATGCCGAATTATAATTATAATTTTGTATGCGTAATAACGTAGTTGACATAATGGCTGAAAAGAGATTACCCTACATAAACCGAGAAATAGCCTGGCTGTCTTTTAATGAACGGGTCTTGCAGGAAGCCGCGGATACCAGCACTCCTTTGCTTGAACGCATTAAATTCTTGGCTATATTTTCTAATAACCGTGATGAGTTTTATCGTGTTCGCGTAGCGACTGTTAAGCGTATGTTGCCTTTGGGCAAACGCGCCATCCCGTTAATTGGCGCGCATCCCAACGACTTGCTGGATATCATACTAAAGCGGGTGCTCAACCAGCAAATGCGCTTTGAAGAGATTTATCAGCTGCTTTTAAAAGAACTAAAACGAGAAAAGATATTTATACTGAACGAGAAAACCATAAACGCCGAACAGCAAAAACTGGTTCGTGCTTATTTTCATGAAAAGGTAATATCAAACCTGTTTCCTATTTTACTGGATGAGGCGAAACCCTTTCCTTCTCTACGCGATAAGTCGAGTTATTTGTTTATCCGCTTGCAATCAAAGATTACGAAAAAATACACCTATGCCTTAGTTGAAGTGCCTACCAAAAGCATATCCCGCTTTTTTGTATTGCCTAAAGAGGGAGATAAAAACTACATTATTTTACTGGATGATGTCATTCGTTTTTGTGTGGATGAAATATTCTCTGTGCTGGGATTAAACGCCTTAGATGCCTACAACATAAAACTAACCCGCGATGCCGAGCTTGATATTGATAATGATATTGTATCGCACAGCATAGTAGAAAAAATAGCTAAGGGTATTAAGCAGCGTAAAAAAGGTTTACCTGTGCGTTTAGTGTTTGATGGCGCCTTGCCGGATGACATGAAAAAATTCCTCCTTAAAAAGATTAACCTTACCAAAAAGGATGCGCCCATACCAGGCGGTCGCTATCACAACTTTAAAGACTTTATTGATTTCCCTGATTTAGGAAGAAAAGATTTACTGAACCCCGTATTAAAAACTATCGAGCATAAGTTGTTTGCCAATTACCACACCAGTTTATTGCAGGGCATTCGTAGCCAGGATGTATTAATGGTTTATCCCTATCATACTTACGACCATATTATTTCTATTCTGCGTGAGGCTTCTATGAACCCTACGGTAGAAGAAATTAAAATCACGGTTTATCGTCTGGCCGATTCATCTAAGGTTGCAAATGCTTTGATTAATGCACTTAAAAATGGCAAGCGGGTTACCTTGGTGGTTGAATTGCAGGCTCGTTTTGATGAAGAGAATAACCTATATTGGGCAAACAAATTGCACGAAGAAGGCGCTACCATTATATATGGAGTACCTAATTTAAAAGTACACTCTAAGTTGTTTTTAATTACATCCCGAGAGAATGGCAAGCAGGTTCAATATGCGCATATCGGTACAGGTAACTTTAATGAAAAAACCGCCAAGATTTATACCGATTGTAGCCTACTTACCTGCGATAAAAAAACCTGCACCGAAGTAAGCAAGGTGTTTGATTTCTTTACCGATAATTTTAAAACAGGGCATTACAACCAGTTGGCTGTGTCTCCGTTTAATATGCGCCGAACGTTTACGCAGCTTATTAATAAAGAAATGATTAATGCCAAAGCAGGAAAGCCGGCTTACATTACTTTAAAAATGAATAACCTGGTGGACGCGAAAATGATTACGCATTTATATAAAGCATCTCAGGCAGGAGTTAAAATAACACTGATAGTACGCGGAATATGTTCTTTGGTTTGCGGTGTTAAAGGCGTTAGTGATAACATTACGGGTATAAGTATTGTAGATAAGTTTTTAGAACATATGCGCGTGTTTGTTTTTGCCAACGGCGGAGATGAAAAATGCTTTATATCATCCGCCGATTGGATGACCCGTAACTTAGATCATCGTTGCGAAGTGGCAGTTCAGGTGCGCGATAAAAATGTACAGAATATCCTGAAGAATATCTTACAAATACAGTTGTCGGGTAATACCAAAGCCAGAATTTTAGATCAGAACTTATCAAATGCGTATAAGAAACCTACAACTAATGCGCCTAAAATACGTGCGCAGAATGAGGTATATAACTACTTATTAAAAGAAACCGGAGTGCCGGTTACTACCCCCATAAAAACAACAACGAAAAAGCCTAAACAGGTCTTACATACTATATGATTTTTGCCGCTATTGATATCGGTTCTAATGCCGTTCGTTTATTGCTCAGTCATGTTTACGAAATAAGGGGGAAAGTTTTCTTTGAAAAAGAAGAGTTGATTCGGATGCCTGTCAGACTTGGAGAAGACACCTTTTTGAAGGGAGAAATTACCAAAGAAAGAGCCGATAAATTAGTTTCTGCCATGCGTGGCTACAAAGAGCTGATGAATGTATTTAATATTATTGCGTACAGAGCCGTTGCTACATCTGCCATGCGGGATGCTAAAAATGGAAAGGAAGTTATTGAGCGGGTAAAAAAAGAAGCGAATATTGATATTGAAATTATTGATGGGAAAACTGAAGCGGCTACGATTTTTTCTAACCACGCGGAAGAGTTTTTAGACCCATTGAAATCTTATTTATATATTGATGTGGGAGGAGGAAGCGTAGAGCTCACTTTAATTTCAGACAGAAAGACCATCGCACAAAAATCTTTTAATGTAGGAACCCTTCGTATGTTGTTTGGAAAGATAGATAATAACGAATGGGATAGTTACAAGCAATGGATTAAGAAAAACACACAGGGCATAAAACCATTAAACGCTATAGGATCGGGTGGTAATATAAATAAGCTCTATAAAATGAGTGGCAAGAAAGATAGTAAGCATCTTAGTTATGAAAAGCTGAAATCTATGCAGGATATGCTTAGTTCTTATACCTATGAAGAACGCATTACCATATTGGGTCTTAAACCTGATAGGGCGGATGTAATTATACCTGCCACAAAAATATTCTTAACCGCCATGAAGTATGCCGATATAGAAAGAGTATATGTGCCACAAATAGGACTCTCTGATGGGATCATACACTTGTTGTATGAAGAACATAAGAAAAAAATTAATTCTTGATTATACTTGAGCGAACCAACTCATAGCTTTCAACTTAAAAATATTTCTATCGGGTATCAGCACAAACCTTTGATTGAAAACATTTCTATTAACCTTCAGTCACCTTGTTTGGTTGGGTTAATAGGTAATAATGGTTGCGGTAAAACAACACTCTTAAAAACCATCTCGGGTTTACAGAAAGAATTAGCAGGCGCTATTTATTATAAAGATGAAGAAATTTCCAACCTCAACAATAAAGAACGATCAAAGATTATAACTTTTGGATTTGCGTTTAATAGTGGGGCATTTCCTATCAGTGTATTTGAGCTGGTAAGTATGGGGCGTTATCCGTATTTGAATAACATGGCAACGCTACATGCTACGGATAATCGATTTATAGAAGAAGCTATTGAAATGGTTGGTATACCTCATTTAAAAGATAAACTGATAACCGCTATTAGTGACGGCGAGCGTCAAAAAGCTTATATAGCAAAGGCTTTGGCGCAGCAAACACCAGTTTTGTTGTTGGACGAGCCCACCGCTTTTTTAGATTACACTTCTAAGAAGAATTTCTTTAAAACCATAAAAGAAACTACGCAAAAAGAAAATAAAGCAACTATCATCTCATCGCATGATATAGATTTTTTAATCAGGAATACTGATTATTTAATCATGATACAGGATGATAAAAAAGTAGCGTTTGATAAAACCGACAGTATAGTTAAGAGTACTTATTTTAGCACTCATTTTAATTACTAATTACAGAATATTTATTTCCTTTAACAGACTTGTGGTGCTAACGCCCTTTTGCAACCAATAAGGAGTAATGCCCGATTTCTTTGCCCCTTCAATATGTTGGATGGAGTCATCAATAAAAATAGTTTCTGCGGGGTTTAAGTTACTGTCGTTTAGTACATGAAGAAAACATTCCACATCCGGTTTTCTTAAATTAATTCTGCAGGAGTAATATATCTTTTCGAACATGCTTTCAAATTCAGGTAAAGAGCATGTTTCAGGAATTAATTTTTCAAATGCGGTAATATGCATTTCGTTAGTATTGCTCAATAAGAAAACGCGGTATTTGTTTTTAAGTTCTTTCAGCAGCAGATAGTTTTCTTTAGGAAGATTAATGAGCATGGCATTCCACGCGTGTTTAATATCATCTATAGTTATCGTTTTTAATCCCGATAGATTCTTTAATTCTTCAAAGAAAACATTCTCGCTTACTTCTCCTTTATCAAACTGATTAAACAAATCGGTTTGTTGCGCCTGGGAATAAATCTGTTCAAAATTTGTGCAGCCTAAGTCAACAAATGCCTGTTGGGTTTTCATGTAATCAAGCGCAAGAAGAACTCCGCCAAAATCAAGTATAATGTTTTTAACCGCCATGAGTAATTTAATTTTACTATGCTAATTCAATATCTGTACTAAAATTCTCGGGGTACTTACCGCTCATGTTCTTATAAAAATCCATGATAAGTTTCATATCTACTTTAAAATCTCCGGTCGGATAAATGATTTTATCAATACCGCAAATACGTTTTTTATAATCTATGAATGCCAATGCGATAGGCACCTGGGCTTTAAGAGCAATGTAGTAAAAACCTGTTTTCCATTTCTCCATTTTAGCGCGCGTGCCTTCGGGTGTAACCATTAAACAAAGCTCTTTTCTGCTTTCAAACAAATCTACAACCGCATCAACAGTCCCGCTTTTTTTTCCTTCTTTAATGGCATTTCTGTCAATTGGCAAAGCCCCCAACGATTTCATAATCCGTTTAAAGGGAAATCTCATCCATTCCTTTTTAATGGTAAAGCGCAATTTGAGCTTCATAATTTTTAACGCCCCCATGGCATAAATAAAATCCCAGTTGCTGGTATGCGGCGCGGCAATTATTACACATTTCTTTATGTTATCGGGCAGGTAATGCGTTACCTTAAATTTACCCATTTTAAAAAGCAGTTTAAACATATCTTATCTTTCTTGTTTTAATTAAATTGTAAATTTATACCCCACACCTCTTACAGATTGTATATACTGCGGTTCACGCTGGTTGGTTTCAAATATCTTGCGAAAATTTAAAATGTAATTATCAATGGTGCGGGCAGAAGGATTTTCGTTTGGAGCCCAAAGTTTTTCTAATATCTCATCGCGCGATACCACCAGGTTTTTTTTGCTTACCAGCAAGTTAAGCAGTTGCCATTCGCGTTGGGAGAGTGATGTAATGGTTTCTGTTTTTGTTTTGATGTACAGCGAGGTGAAATTAATTTCAAACTCGGCAAACGTAAATGCATTAATAACTTGTGCGTCGTATCTTTTCAGGAGGTTCTTTACACGTAAAATAAGTTCTTCTAAATGGAAGGGTTTGTTTAAGTAATCATCGGCAAGCTTTAATCCGGTAATGCGACTGTTGCTATCGGCACGTGCGGTTAAAAACAAAACAGGCAAATCAGGATGTTGCTTTTTCAGTTGGGTGCACGCCTCAAAACCATCTACTTGCGGCATCATTACATCTAATACGGCTAAATGAAAATGTTGTTGTTTACATACTTGTATAGCCTCTGCTCCATTATTGCAGGCGGTTACCTGATAACCCTCTAACTCCAGATTAAGTTTTATGGTATCGCGTAAATGCTCCTCATCTTCAGCTAAGAGAATCTTCTTCATCTATTCAAATCAAAAATTCAATATCAGTTCAGAAGTTTTAGCGATGGCTTCCAGGTTTAGCGTATGTCCTACGTTTGGAATAACCTCTAATTTAGAATTAGGAATAGCATTATGTACTTCAACAGCTAAATGCACGGGCAATAACAAATCTTTTTCGCCATGAATAATAAGCGTTGGAGCAGAGATGTTTTTCAACATGGGTCGATAATCAAGGCGCTCTTTGGTGGCACGCATTAATTTAAACAAAGCCGTGCTGTCATTGTTCGCATCGGTACGGGCTTGTTTCATCAAATCAATGGGGATGATAGGATTTTTAAAATAACTCTCTCCAAGCACACTGGGCAACATCACATCCAGCATTAGTGAATAACCACCCACTTGCAGGGCATTCCACCAGGCTGTTTCAATGGCATCATAATAAGGCGTTTTGTGCGCGAAGGTGCTCATTAAAATAAGCTTGCCTACTTTTTTAGGATACAACAAAGCGAAATGCTGCGCTACCAAACTGCCATAAGACAAGCCGGCTATCGTGGCTTTATCAATTTTCAATTCATCCAACAGTTCTTTTACATCCCGTGCGTGTTGGTCAAAATCGCGCCACTCGGCATCTTTGGATGATTGTCCCTGAAAAATAAAATCCAACAAAACAATCCTGTAGTCATTCTTAAAATAAGGCGCCATCAAAACCCATGCAACGGTAGATTGCGACAAGCCGTTTAAAAACACAATGGTTTTTGTACTTTGCGTATTGCCCGTTACTTCGTAATAAAGGTTAAGGTTATCGGAGGTTTTGAAAAACATAATTTATTCGTTTTTAGTTTGTTTTTTATTTGCACTCATGGATTAACTCATTGTCTTTATTTCTTTTGGTTTCGTTGAATGCTGAAAAAGCATTTTGCTTCGCTTGGCTGTTTTTGCCGAAATTACTAAAAAAGTGACAACCCTTATTTAATCAAAAGCAAATAAGAGTTTGAAAACTTCGACAGAGTTAACCGAAACAGATAAGTTAATTATCTTTCACGTATCCCATCATAGTTTCGCTTCTAACCTGTACACATAAAAACAAGTGTTCTTTTATCATCATTACCACTAATATTATAGAAAAACTTATATATCTGCTTATTTTCCGGAGATGGGAAAGCAATTACGGAGGCACGGGAAGACACAGTAGGGCTGCGATTTATAGCGTATAAAAACTACAACCTGAAAGCTATGAAGCTTCGCGATTTTACTATTACTACCAAAACAATGGTGTAAAAAAACGAATCCCTCCATGCACTTATAACATTAGGATTGCAGCAATCTACCAGAACACCCAAATGAAAAACCCCTGCCGAAGCAAGGGTTCTTTTATATAAAGATTACCATGGCAATGATAATAATTACTCTACTGCTGTTAATACAGGCTCGGCATGCCCAACTATTTTTTCTTTTATAACGTGTTCTATTTCGGCAGCTAACTCGGGGTTATCGTTAAATATTTGTTTAACCGAATCGCGCCCCTGTCCAAGTTTGGTATCGCCGTAACTAAACCACGAACCGCTCTTTTTAATTACGTTAAGCTCTACACCTAGGTCAATAATCTCGCCTGTTTTGCTGATGCCTTCTCCGAAAATAATATCAAACTCTGCCTGACGGAAAGGAGGAGCCACTTTGTTTTTAATAACCTTTACGCGGGCGCGGTTACCTACCACGTTTTCTCCGTCTTTAATTTGTCCTATACGGCGTATATCTAATCGTACCGATGCATAGAATTTAAGGGCGTTACCACCGGTAGTGGTTTCGGGGTTACCAAACATAACGCCAATTTTTTCGCGCAACTGATTGATGAAAATAACGCAGCAATTTGTTTTGCTGATAACGCTGGTAAGCTTGCGCAATGCCTGACTCATTAAACGGGCATGTAAACCCATTTTGCTGTCGCCCATCTCCCCTTCAATTTCTGATTTTGGCGTAAGTGCAGCTACAGAATCTATCACAATTAAATCAATAGCCCCCGAGCTGATCAGGTTCTCGGCAATTTCTAAAGCTTGTTCACCATTATCGGGTTGCGATATTAAAAGTCCTTGTGTATCAACACCTAACTTCTCGGCATAAAAACGATCGAAAGCGTGCTCTGCATCTATAAAGGCTGCAATACCGCCATTTCTTTGGCAATTGGCAATGGCATGTATAGTCATAGTAGTTTTACCCGATGATTCAGGTCCGTATATTTCTATTACGCGTCCTTTAGGTAAACCACCCACACCAAGGGCAATATCAAGTCCAAGAGAACCTGTACTGATAACTTCCATGGCTTCGGTTTGGGTATCTCCTAATTTCATTACGGTACCTTTACCATATGTTTTTTCAAGTTTGTCTAAAGTAAGTTGCAGGGCTTTTAGCTTTTCTACATTAACCTTTTTTGCATCGTTTGCTTCTTCGTTTTTCTTAGCCATGTTATTTAAGTTTTGGTTTGGCAAAGGTATGCTAAAGAACAACATGAATTTTAAAAAACTAAAAATATTAGCAATATATAGTTATATATAGTTGATAATCAGTATAATTAATTTTATCATTGTTTTACAACAAAATTATGTGCTAAAATAATTTGCAATGAAAAGAACCATGCTTATATCTTATTTTTTGCCACAGATTACACGAATTACACAGATATAAATCCGTGCTAATCTGCGAAATCTGTGGCTATTTTCTAATGAATAGGGTTATTTAACACCCCTACTTTGATAAGTACGGCGAAAAAAGTCGTATATTTAAGATTATATTAATATCATTGCACATACAACATTTTACAAGAATGTGCGTTATTGCATAAAATGAGGGGCTTTATAATATATCTGTTTGCTTTTATGCTCTCCCCTCTCCTTTGGAGAGGGGCTGGGGGTGAGGCTTTTGCCCAACAAACCATGCAGGACGACCCTATTGCCGCCGCATTAGATAGCCTTTCTACTCAAAAAATACTGGATAAACTATATGCCAAGCCTTCTGCACAAAAGAACAAATACAATTATGCACCTGATTCTATACCCCGTTTTGAGGATTTTGTATATGAAAACCGCTTAGCCAAGCTGGACGCGGCATCTCCGTTTGATTTGCAGTTTAATGCCACTGTAAAGCCTTATATAGAGCTATACGCCATTAAAAAGAGAGGCTTAATGTGCAAAATACTGGGTTCGTCCCAACTATACTACCCCATGTTTGAGCAGATATTTGATAAGTATAACATTCCTTTAGAGTTAAAAAATCTGGCTGTCATAGAATCGGCATTAAGTCCTATAGCCCGCTCCAGAGCTGGCGCATCAGGTCTTTGGCAGTTTATGTACCCCACCGGAAAGCTTTATGGCTTAAATGTTACTTCTTATATAGATGAGCGAGCCGACCCCTACAAAGCTACTGTAGCTGCGGCAGAGTACCTGAAAGATTTATACAAAATGTTTAACGACTGGCAAATGGTATTGGCTGCTTATAATGCAGGTCCCGGAACCATTAACCGTGCCATCCGTCGTAGCGGAGGTAAAAAAACCTATTGGGAAATACGCCCTTATCTTCCTTTAGAAACGCAGGCTTATGTACCTGCCTTTATAGCTGCCAATTATGTGATGAACTATTACCCCGAACATAATATCTATCCGGATGTTCCGCGTAAAACCTATTTTGAATTGGATACCGTTATTATTAAAGAACCACTTTCTTTTCAGCAATTGGCAGGGGTTTTAGATGTAACGGTAGAAGAGATACAATTCTTTAATCCTGTTTATAAAAAGCAAATTATACCGGCAGGAGGCAATGTACTTACCATGCCTAAAAACGTAATTGGAAAATTTGTTACCAATGAAGAAGAGATATACGCCATGCTTCGTAAGCAAAGTGAAGAACAAAAAACATTGGCGCAAACTCAGATAAAAGAAGTACAAATTACCTATATAGTAAAACCAGGCGATAGGCTGAGTACTGTGGCGCACAAATATGGAGTTTCTGTAAGTGATATTACCACTTGGAATTTAGTGGGTAAAAAAGGATTGAAACCGGGTAGAAAACTTGTTATTTATAAAACAGAAAAACCTATAGTGCCTAAAGACTCTGCACTGGCAAATAAAAAGAATGAATCAACTCAGCAAACTACTGATAAAAATCAGTTGGCTGAAAACACAAGCAGCAACGCCCCTACCGGTATAACAAATGAGACTACCTATACTGTGAAGCCCGGAGACTACTTCTATAAAATAGCCCGCGAACACAACATAACTGTAGCTGATTTACTTCAGTTAAACGGGCTTAACAAAAACGCTATTCTATCCGCAGGGCAGGTCTTAAAGCTTAAGTAAACAAGCTTTTTCTCTAAAAACAACCTTTATTAATCTTTCCTTTTTAAAATTAAATCCATTGATTACCAACAACATAATACATAAACAGGTATTATGTGTTGCATAGTAGTAAATTAAACACTTATCTTTGCCATGCAATTAACCGAGAACATATTTAAACAAATTATATAAATGACCCGAGCCTTTAGGCGAACAGCATTTGACAATTAAAAAACAATAATTAAAGACAAATGAAACAAACTATAAACACAGAAAACACACAATCGCAAATGCGCAAAGGCGTATTGGAGTTGTGTACCTTATCGGTATTAGCCATTGGAGAGGCTTATCCTACCGAAATAATAGACCAGCTTAAAGGTTCTAAAATGATGATTGTAGAAGGAACCTTATATCCTTTACTAACACGATTAAAAAACGCGAACTATTTAACTTACCGTTGGGAAGAATCAACATCGGGGCCTCCGCGTAAATATTATAAGCTAACGGCACAAGGTGTTAAACTGTTAAATGAACTTGAAAGCACCTGGGATGAAATGGCGGATGCGGTAAATAAACTTTTAAAAGAAAATAAACGTAAATAAAATATTAATACAAAGAAACCATGACCCGAGCCTTTAGGTGAACAGCATGGTACAAAAACATAAAATAATAAGAAACCATGAACACCCGAGCCTTCGGGCGAACACATGAATACAATAATTAAAAAAATAAAAAAATGAATAAAACAGTAAACATAAACCTTGCCGGATTAGTTTTTAATATAGAGGAAACGGCTTATCAGGTATTAAAAGATTATTTGTCGGCTATTAAAAGTCATTTTGCAAATGAAGAAGGTTGCGAAGAGATCGTAGCGGATATTGAAGCCCGTTTGGCAGAACTATTAAAAGCCAAAACACATGCAGGCAAACAGGTTTTGGTAGAAGCTGATATTAATGAAGCTATTAATACCATGGGGAAACCTGAGGACTTTGCTGATGGTACAGAGGATGAGAATAAATCATCGGCACAAGAGCAAAAGAATAATCAATATAGAAACAAAACGCGTCGTGTCTTCAGAGATGGAGATAACAAAGTCTTAGGCGGTGTTTGTTCGGGTATTGCCAATTATTTTGATACCGACCCTTTATGGATACGTTTAATATTAGTAGTTCTGTTCTTTGGATTTGGTAGCGGATTCTTATTGTATATCGTATTATGGATAATCATTCCGGAAGCTAAAACAACAGCCGAAAAACTGGAGATGCGTGGCGACCCGATTGATATAAATACTATTAGTCAGACCATAAAAGAAGAGGCAGAGCAATTAAAGAACCGTGTGCAGGACTTTGGCAGTGGGATTAAAAATCAATACCATAATCAAAGTATAGGAAATAAAATAGGCAACCTTATCTATACTGTATTCAGTGGCATCTTTAAAGTTATTTCAAAAATAGCAGGTGTCTTTTTTGTGTTGTTCGGCATATGTCTTTTTGCCGCATTGCTTTGTGTAGTATTTGGTATTGGCACCATTGACGGTTTGAGTATACACAACTTCTTTTCAGCCATTGGAGGAGAGACATTTTCGTTCCCTTTGTTTAAATTAGGTTTGGTTATGTGTGTCGGTATTCCTTTATGTATGCTGGTTTATAAAGGCATGAAACTTATTTTAGGAATCAGAGTAAGATACAAATGGCTTAATTTATCAGCCGGCATATTATGGTTTGTAGGCTTAACTATTTGTTTATACCTGGGGTTAAATCTTTTAAATGATTATTCAGCTGAAACACAGTTAAAAGAACAAATAAAAATAAATACTAATACAAAAGACACCTTATTTATTAAAGCCAATAATAATTATCCTAAGCTGGTAACTGATATTGATTTGGAGTGGAATCATGATAGTTGGGTAGTTAACACAACTCCAAATCCACCGATATGGTGGGGGAAACCACAGGTTAAAATAATTACTTCAGAGAACGACAGTCTTTCTGTTTTTATATTAAAATCATCTGAAGGAGTTGATAAACCGGATGCCGCGCGACGTGCTAAAAAAGTAAACTATAAATTGGCGCAACAAGGTTCAACATTATTAATTGATAATTATTTTTCTTTTAGCAGTGCAGATAAATATAGAAATCAGGAAGTTGAGGTGCTTATTAAACTTCCTAAAAATAAAATCATTTATATAGATGATAACCTGAATCGTTTATTGTATGACGTTGAAAACACAAACGGTATTACCGACTCTGAAATGGGAGCCAAATATTGGAAAATGACAGAGAACGGATTAACCTGTTTGAGTTGCACTAAAGAAGATTTGATGAATATAAAAAACGAGATAAATATTAACGACAGTGATGCCCATGTTCATATTGATAAAAACGGAATTGAAGTGAATTCTAAAGATGCGCACATAAAAATATCTTCTGACGGAATTAATGTTGAGGATAAAAAGGAGTAAGAATTATTTAAATAAATAACTTTGCAAACCTATGTATAAGTTATTTATAAAACCCTTTCTGTTTTTATTCAATCCTGAGAAGGCTCATCATATTACCTTTTCTTTATTGAGGTTCTTTTTAAGCATTCCTTTAGCTAAACGATTAGCCTCTTCTCTTTTTGTGGTTAAATCAAATAAGCTTGTAAGAAATGTAGCGGGTTTAAGTTTCTCTAACCCGGTTGGACTTGCGGCGGGCTTAGATAAGAACGCTTTGTTAGTTGATGAGTTAGCTTGTTTAGGTTTTGGTTCCATAGAAATAGGAACGGTTACTCCTAAACCTCAACCCGGCAATGATAAACCACGTTTGTTTCGTTTGCCAAAAGACGAAGCCTTAATAAACCGAATGGGTTTTAATAATGATGGTGCAAGTGCTGCAGCTACTCGTTTGGCAAAGAGAAAGAATAAAAACGTTGTCATCGGAGGGAATATTGGTAAGAATAAAGTTACACCTAACGAAAATGCTACACAGGACTATATCCTTTGCTTTAATGATTTGTATGAAGCAGTTGACTATTTTGTGGTAAATGTAAGCTCACCCAACACACCTAATTTACGTGAGTTGCAAGAGAAAGCCCCACTCACTAATTTACTAAGCACACTTCAACAAGAGAATGCAAAGAAGAAAACACCCAAACCTATCTTCTTAAAGATTGCTCCTGATTTGACAAACACGCAATTACAAGATATTGTTGAGATTGTTACAGAAACAAAAATTGCCGGTGTAATAGCAACCAACACTACCATCTCAAGAGAAAATTTAAGTACACCTCAGCAAGAAATAACAAACATAGGGGCAGGTGGGTTGAGTGGTAAACCTCTTACCGCAAGAAGTACCGAAGTAATAAAGTTTCTAAGAAGCAAATTAGACGCGCCTATTGCCATTATAGGAGTAGGAGGAATACATAGTGCGCAAGATGCCATAGATAAACTAAACGCAGGCGCAGATTTAATTCAACTATACACAGGCTTTATTTATGAAGGACCCGCACTCATAAAAGAAATTAATAAGCGTATTCTTTCCGAGACAAAATAAGCTTAACTGATTAGCTCATTCTTCTTAAAGTATTCTATTACCGCCTTTATCATCAGGTTATTTTGTTCGGCAGGTTTTAAGAAGGGCAGTTGTTCTTTGGTTTTAAAGTGAGGCCAACCATCGGCATCACGACCTTCAAATTCATAATAGCCGTAAGGTTCTAACAAAGTACAAATGGCAATATGCATTATGTTTACCTTCTCGTCTTTCTTAAATTTTTTGTAGCCCATACCCAACTCCTGTACACCAACTAAAAAGATGATGTTATGCAAGTCGGGCTCCATGCCAAACTTTTCGGCAAGCGTTTCGGTAAGGATAGTCCACTCGCTTTTAGCTTTAGTTTGCATGATAAGGTACTAAGGGATAAATTTTAGGATAGATTGTAATTCCTTATCGGTAATGGTTGATTGCTCAGACTTATCATAAATAGATAACAAAAACACCGTTTTACCTTCTATAACAATGTATGTAATTATTCTTGCGCCTCCGCTTTTACCTTTTCCTTTTGAGGCAATAGCCAAACGTATTTTAAAACAATTGCCACCAATTGGCGTTCCTTGGTTGGGGCTTTCTTTAAGCTCCTGGACGAGTTCGATGTATTCTTTTTTTAGAGAAGGATATTTTTTTGCAAGCTTTTTTAACTCCTTATCAAATCGTGGAATGGTAATTACTTTATAACTCATTAAATAGTTCTTCGGCGGGACGACCTTTTAATTTACCTGCTTTAATAAGTTTCATTTCTTCTACGGCTTGTTTTAAGCCTTCTAAAATCTCTGCTTTAGTAGGTTCATCATCAGCTTCTACTTTCTTCACAAAATCAAGACTCTTAACTAACTCCATAAAGAGAGGATATTTTTTATCGGTAATATGTAAGGTAACTTGTTTCATTAGTATGCAATTAATTGTATTACAAAGTTACAAAAAAATTAAGGATGCTTCTCTTTATACTTAGCAATAGCACTGGTAAGCCATGTTTTAAAAACAGGCAGGTCTTTGCCGGTATCGTAACCAATACCATTGTTGCTTAGTAACGATTCATCATCGTTTACTATTACGTAATATGGCTGAGAGCTTATTTTGTATTTGCTTAATTGCATAAAGCCCCACTTCATTCCTTCGGTTTCAAGGGTTACTTTATCGCTACCCCATTGCACTTCTTTTTGTTCGGTTTTAGCCAGTTCTTTTCTATCGTCAACAAATAAAGAAACAATAACTACATCGTTAGCTAAAATGTTTTTTATATCGGGTTCTACCCACACGTTGTCTTCCATCTTGCGGCAATTGGCACAGGCATGTCCGGTAAAATCAATCATCAACGGCTTGTGCACTTCTTTAGAATAGGCTAAGGCACTTTCATAATCGTTATGAAAAACCTTTAATCCGTCCGGACCATCAATCATTTTATTGGCTAAGGCAGATGAGTTTTGATTAGCTGATTGCACAACCGTTGCTGTTTGCGGCTTCCATTCAGCGTAAGTAGAAGGAGGAATTACACCGCTTAACAATTTTAAAGGTGCTCCCCACAAACCGGGAATCATATATACTGTAAACGCAAAAGCAAAGATAGCGAAGAACAAACGTGGTATGGTAATAAAAGGAGCAGGGGTATCATGACTGAGTTTGAACCAACCCATTAAATATATTCCGGTAATGGCGAATAAGACAATCCATAAAGTGAGGAATACCTCGCGGGTAAGGATGTGCATATCATAAACCAAATCTGCATTGGAGGCAAACTTTAAGGCGAGTGCCAGCTCCAACAAACCCAGTGTAACTTTAACGGTGTTGAGCCACCCGCCTGATTTTGGCATGCTGTTTAACCAGCTGGGTACAATGGCAAACAAACCGAACGGAAGTGCAAAACCCAAACCAAAGCCTAAGAAGCCAAAGAAGGGACCGGTTGGAGAGTTGCTTACCAGCGGGATTAAATTGCCAATAAAAATACCTGTGCACGAAAATGACACCAACGATAGGGTTGTTGCCATAAAGAAGATACCAAGGAAACCACCCCTATCACTTTGGGCATCCATTTTATTGAGCCATGAGTTAGGCAATACAATTTCGAAAGCACCCAAGAAACTGATACCGAAAATAATAAGCATGATAAAGAAAAAGATATTAAACGATGCGCTGGATGCTATAGCGTTTAGGGCTGTTTCGCCAAACACGGCGGTAATTAATAAACCCAATGCGGTATATATAACAATGATGCTAAGCATAAAGAACAAAGCTTCTTTAATGGCACCGCTGCGTTTTTTGTTACGCTTTAAAAAGAAACTCACGTTCATCGGTATCATGGGGAACACGCAAGGGGTGATAAGGGCAGCCAAACCAAAGCCAATTCCTTTTAAGAATATCATCCACCAGGGAGTATCTGTAGAATTTGTCGATTGGTCGATTGGTTGATTTGTTTTATTGATATTTTCTTTAGTAACTATTGTATCTTCAATGCTACAATTGGTTGGCTGTGAAGGCGAAAATTTCGTTGTTGATGTGTCTTTTTTAGTAGTATCAATAACCTGACTTGTTTCTACTCCTTTAATTTCAATAGAGAACTTTTTAGCAGGAGGGAACTCGCACTTTGCATCAGTACAGGTTTGATATTCGTACTTACCACTTACTTTAAAAGTCTTATCGGTTTTTACTTTTATGCGTTGGGTAAAGGTGGCTTTGTGCAAAAAGTACTTTACCTTCATTTCGAAAACCTTGTCATCTTCTTCTACCGGTTTACTTTCTTTGGTCTTTCCAACCAATTCATAATCGGCAGATTTATCAACAGTAATGATAGTTGGGTTAGGCCCGCCATCTGCGGTTTGGGTAATGGAATACACATGCCAGCCTTCATCAATGGTGGCATTAAAAACAATATCATACTCGGTAGCCGATACCTTTTTAGATTCTATTTTAAAACTAACGGGGTCTTTATCCTGCGCCGATGCTTCGACCACGCTCAGCGTGACAGCAAGCAGAATTATTTTGTAAAATGATTTAATCATACATGAGTTTTGAATGGTTTCAAAGATAAAAAATTACGAATTGATAAACGATTTATAAACGATTATTTGCCGGTTGGGGTAAATTTGTCTACAAAGTGAAGCAACCTCAAACAATAGGTACTATGGTAAAAAGCAAATAAATTAACAAGAATTTTGGACATTGAGTAATGGGTTATATGTGGTATTGTTTTTCCAGAGGGTATAAATTAGGATAAGGAGTTTTCGAGCTACGGCAACCACATCAATCTTTTCGCGAGATTTAGTTTGCATGATATTGGCGTAAAACCGTTTAAATCAGGTGTTGTATTTTTTGGATATGCGTGTTCTGCCGTAATACTGCCCGCTTTGGTTCATTACTGTTAAATACTGTGAAAAAGGCGTAAAAACATTAAATGTAATCCCGTTTTAATCTCGTTTTAATCCCGTTTTAATGTCGGCATTCGTTATTTGCTGCATTAAAATAATGATTATGCCTGCAAAAATACCTCGCACCTATCCTAAATCCTTTCCGAAGGAAAAGACTTGCTATAACTTCTCCTTCCTTTCAGGAAGACAGGGGTTGATTATACTCTTTTTTGTTTGTGTGTTGTACCCGAAAATAAATGCACAGAATAAAAAAGATACGCTGCATATAACTTTACAAACTGCTTTAGATACCTCCGTTGCCCGATACCCAAAAATTAAAGCATATCTGGCTGAAAAGAACAGTGCCAACGAACAGGTAAAAGTAAGTCATACAGCCTATGTGCCTTCGCTTCAGTTACAAGAGCAATTAACCTATGCTACTGCCAATAGCTTAACTGGGCAATTTTACCCTAATGAGGGAACTGCTATTCCCATATCCGGTGGAGTAAATGCAATACAAAACTGGAATGCAGCTTCTTCTCAGTTTACTTCGGTAATATTAAGCGGTCCTATTTTTGCTTTTGGTAAGATAAACGCCAACATTAAAGAAAAAGAAGCGAGGTTAAAAACCGCTGATGCGGAATACCAAAATGAGATTTTCCAGCATAAGATAAAAGTTACTGAAGCTTATTTATTCGTATTGGTTTATCAAAAACTACGCAAGGTACAGTTGGAGAATTTAAAAAGAGCCACAGAGATTAACCGTCTTATTAAAGCGGCTGTGGAAAGTGGTTTAAAACCGGGTGTTGACTCTTCTTACTCGGCAGCAGAAGTTTCTAAAGCAAAAATTAATTACCTGAGCAGCATCCGCGATGAGAAAACATGGCAGATTAAGTTCGGTGAATTCTTAGGCATGACGGGTAATTATTTTGTAGTTGATAGTATGTCTTTTAATTCTGCACTACCTGTAGCTAATACCGCGCAAAGCGTGATAGATAACAATCCACTCATAAGCATTTATAAAAATAAAATAGAGAGTGATTTGTTTTCTGCCAAGGCTGTAAAGAGATCTTACTTACCAACCTTAAAATACCTGGCAACAGGTATGGCAAGGGGTTCAGGCATATCTAACACGGGTGTTTATTCAAATAGTTTTTCAGATGGGGTTCAGTATAGTCGTTATAACTATATGTTAGGCGCATATTTTCTTTGGAATGTAACCGACATCTTCCGAATAAACCACGATTATAAAAGCCACATGTATGATGTTCAGAAAGATAATGCTTTATTAAATGAAACACGATTGAATCTGACAGGTCAACTTGAAAATGCTAACGCACAATTAAGTCTTGCCATTGAACAAGCAAAAGAAGCCCCCATACAGGTAAATGCGGCTAATGGGGGCTTTAATCAATCTAAAGCACGATACCAAAGCGGACTTGGAACCTTGATTGAATTAAGCCAAAACCTGTATATACTTGCCAGAGCTGAAGCCGATTATTCTATTACCTACAATAATACGTGGAGGTCTTTACTATCTGTTGCGGCAGCAGCAGGTGATATAAATCTGTTTTTAAATTCTGTTAAAGCTAAATAAACAAACTGTATGAAAAAGTTAATAGCATCTGCCCTATCAAAGCCCATTGCCATTCTTGTAATTATTTTGGGCTTGGTAATTTTTTCGGTCTTAGCCTTATTTAATATCCCGATAGATATATTTCCCAAGCTTAATTTACCTACCATCTACATAGCGCAACCTTATGGCGGTATGACACCCCAGCAGATGGAAGGATTTATAGCTACGCGCTACCAGAACCAGTTATTGTATGTGTCGGGTATAAAAGATATTGATGTGAAGAACATACAGGGTTTATGTCTTGTAAAATGTACTTTCTATGAGGATGTAAATATGGCACAGGCAGCCGGTGAGGTAGCGAATCAAGTTAGCAGGGTGATGAGCTATATGCCTCCCGGCACTGTGCCGCCAACTGTAGTAAGGTTTGATGCTTCCAGTCTTCCCGTTGGCGAATTGGTATTCAGCAGCAAAAAAGCTACCCTTAATGAGATGCAGGATTTAGCATCTACAAGAATTCGCCCCTTGTTTTCGCAAATACCGGGAGCTTCTTCTCCTCCACCTTTTGGAGGTAATGAAAGAACAGTAGTTGTGAGGGTTGACCCTGAACGAATGAAAAGTTATGAGCTTACGCCTGATGAAATAGTATTAGCTGTAACAAAAAACAATCAAGTATCGCCCGCAGGAAATTTACGTATCGGTGATTATTGCTTAATGACCCCTTCAAATACTACGATTGATAAGGTAGAAGAATTTTTAGGCATACCCTTAAAGAAAGGAGCGGGTACAACTGTGTTCTTAAGAGATGTTGCCACGGTTGAAGATGCAGCCGATGTTACTGTTGGATATGCTTTAGTAAACGGTAAGCGTTCAGTTTATATACCCGTAACCAAGACGGCTGCTGCCAGCACCATGAATGTGGTAAATGCTTTGAAAGGGAAACTGGCTGAGATGAGAGCCTTGTTACCTGATTATGTGGAATTATCTTATGAATTTGACCAATCGGTTTATGTAAAGAACTCGGTTAATAGTCTGGCAACAGAGGGTATTATAGGTGCATTGCTTACCGGGTTAATGGTGTTTTTATTTTTAGGTGATTTACGCAGTTCGCTAATTGTTATTGTTACCATTCCTATATCTATAGCCATTGCTGTGTTATTGTTAAATCTTACCGGACAAACTATTAACATCATGACTTTATCCGGTCTGGCATTAGCCATTGGTATTTTGGTGGATGAATCAACTGTAACTATTGAAAATATACATCAACATTTAGATATGGGTAAAACAAAAGCGCGAGCCATTTTTGATGCTTGCGTGGAACTTTCCTTTCCTAAACTGCTTATTCTGTTATGTATCCTATCAGTATTCGCACCTGCTTTTTTAATGAATGGTGTACCCCGCGGTATGTTTCTTCCTTTATCATTAGCGGTTGGTTTTTCTATGCTGGCTTCTTTCTTATTATCGCAAACATTAGTTCCTGTAATATCTAACTGGTGGTTAAAAGGACATGAGAAACATACAAAGCATGAAAAAGAAATTCTTCCTGACTTGGATAAAAAAGAAGAACAGCAACTTGAAAGCTTTGAAAGGAAACATCCTGAAAAAGTTACTGCCTTTGAAAGATTTAAAGAAGGTTATCTGAAAGTATTAGACAGATACTTATTAAAAAGAAAAAGAGTAATTACTGTTTACCTGATTGTTAGTTTCTCTGTACTGATTCTTGGCGTTGTTTTTATCGGAAAAGATATGATGCCTAAACTTACCCATTCAGGACAGTTTCAGTTACGCGTGGTTTGTCCGCAAGGTATGCGTATAGAGCGTACGGAAGACAGGGTAATAAAAATCATCAGCATCATAAAAAACATGGTGGGCAACGAAAATATAGCCATTACTTCTGCGTTTGTGGGTAATACGCCTTCCAGTTATGGCACCAATGCTTTATACCTGTTTAATTCAGGACCACATGAAGCTATCTTGCAGGTTGACTTAAACCATGAATATCACGTAAAGAATTTGGATGATTTAAAAGAGAACATCCGCAAAAAAGTAAAAGAACAGGTGGGGGATGTACTTATTTCTTTTGAACCGATAGAATTGACTGACAAAATAATGAGTCAGGGAGCGCTTACCCCTATTGAAATAATGGTTGGTGGAAAGGATTTATCAGACGGACAAACATATGCGAAGAAAGTAATTACCGAATTAAAAAAGATTGATTACCTGCGTGACATTAGAATTAACCAACCGCTTAACTATCCCATCATCAATATAAAAATGGACAGGGAGCGTGTAGCGCAAATGAGTTTAAGCCCGGATGAAGTAGCCAAATCATTAGTGGCAGCAACTTCTTCCAGTCGCTTTACTGCAAAAAATTTATGGCTCGATTCAAAAAAAGGTTTTGCTTATCAGGTGCAAGTAATGGTGCCGGAATATCAGATGCAATCTATTGCTGATATAGAAGATATCCCTTTAGTGCAAGGGCAACTAAGGCCTACTCTGGGCGATGTGGCAGATATTATACCCGATACTGTTCCGGCAGAATACGACCGCGTAGGACCCAGAAGGATTATTACGGTATCAGCTAATATCCATAAAAAAGATTTAGGTACCGCGACATCCGCAGTAGCAGAAGCTATAAAACGGGCGGGTAAACCACCCAGAGGTTCTGTCGTTGAAATAAAGGGTTTAGCTAAACTGTTACAAGAAACATTATCCAGTTTACAATCGGGTTTACTATTAGCCATCATTGTTATTTTTTTATTATTGTCAGCTAACTTCCAATCGTTTAAAGTTGCTTTCGTTATATTAGTTACTATACCCGCTGTGTTAGCAGGCTCTATTCTATTATTACTAATAACAGGTTGTACTCTAAATCTACAATCATACATGGGTATAATCATGTCGGTAGGTGTATCGGTAGCCAATGCCGTTCTAATAGTTACTAATGCAGAACATCTGCGCCTGGAATATAAAAACGCATTAACCGCGGCAAGGGTATCGGGCGCTGTACGTTTACGTCCCATTTTAATGACCTCCATTGCTATGGTGGTTGGTATGTTACCCATGGCAAGTGGATTAAGTGAATCCGGCGAACAAACGGCACCATTAGGTATTGCGGTGATAGGAGGGCTTATTTCTTCTACGTTTGCAGCACTCCTGGTATTGCCTGTAGTATTTGCTTCGGTACAAAGAAAAACAACTTTTAAATCCGCCTCTTTAAACCCTGAAGATAACGAAAGTGAATTCTATGATATAGAAAAAGCGCATACCCATATTTAATCAAATATTAAAATAATCAATATGAAAAATGTTTTTAAATCAGCTATTTTATTTTGTACAGCAAGTGTACTAATATTCTCATGTTCTTCTTCTAAAAACCAAGAAGATAAAACAGAAAAGCAAGTTATGGAAATTGCAAAAGTGGAACTGCTGCAACCAGAGAATGAACTTACCTTTCCGGGTGAATTGGAAAGTTTTTATGGAACAGATGTATTTCCTAAAATAAACAGTTACATTAAAATTATTCATTATGATATTGGCGATAGGGTAAAAGCGGGACAGTTGTTAGTGGAATTGGAAGCTCCTGAAATCGAAAGCCAACTTTCTGAAGCATTCTCTAAAATGAAATCAGCGGAAGCTACCTATGGTGCTACACAAGCTAATTACAAAAGATTACTGCAAACCAATAAAACACCCGGCGCTGTGTCTATCAATGATATTGATTATGCAAGGGCACGAGCTGTTTCAGATAGTTTGCAGGTAATAGCGGCAAGTGTACATTACAGCGCCGCCCAACAAACTGCTTCTTACCTGAAAATTATAGCCCCTTTTGATGGTATCATAACTGACAGACAACTTGCTCCGGGTGATTTTGTGGGACCCGGCGAACGGTCTGTTGTACCTATTCTGAAAATTAAAAATGAAAGCAAACTCAGGCTTCATATAGCTATCCCTGAGAAATATGTTGCGGAAGTAGAAGAGGATAAAGAAGTAAAGTTTACCGTAAAGAGTTTTCCTAATAGCACGTTTAACGGAAAAATAACCCGCCTTTCTAAAAATGTTGATGTAAAGAACCGTTCAGAAATTATAGAAATATTAATTGATAATACAGACAGTAAGTTAATGCCGGGCATGTACGCAACTGTTAGCCTGCCTTCTAAACGAAATGAAAAAAGTTTGTTTGTACCCGAAACATCTGTTGTAACTAATATGGAAAAGTGCTTTGTTTTAAAAATAGATACAAATAAAATAGTTCATTGGATAAGCGTTCGAAAAGGGAATAGGAATAAAGATAAAATAGAAGTTTATGGCGATTTAAAAGAAGGTGATACTATTATAAAGCAAGGCAGTGATGAAATTAAAGATGGGACAATAATCAATTTTTAATTTTAATAAAAGAATGGAATATATAAAAAATTGTTTTTACGGAATCGCGTTAGCGTTAATTATCGTAATATTAGTTATAAAAGAAAAAGATAGAAAGAACACTTTAAGGTCAGCGGCAAGGGGAAATCCGTATATAAATCAAGACTCTTTAAATGCGATTATCAGGCAAGATTCCATGGATTCGATTTGGGATGATGACGATTAATATTATTATTGAATAGTTAATTACTCTAAATTTTATTTGAAGGAATAGAATGGTAGCTAATCAAAAAAGTATAATCCGTTTAAAAAAAGAATATATAGTTACAACGGACGAACAGAAGCGTGCAATGAAAAAATGATAGAATGGAAATTCCGGTATTACGATTTTCTGAACGTAAATTCAAAAACAAAAGCTTGCGGATTGCCCGAATGCGGGCTTGGAAATTGATACCCCAAAGAAATGGATATGTTTTTTGTGAAGTAAATAACCATGCCCGGCACCGCAACAGCCGAGTTGTTGGTACCATAAATCCAATCTCCCTGCAAATGGAAATGATGCTCTATAATTGCCCACTCAAAACCGGCCATAGGTCCTAATTGGTTGCCATTACCTAAAAAATATTTATCGCCATAATAAGCCCCCGCTACCAACTTTAATGTATGCATGGGGTGATACACAAAAGTTACATAGTTAAACGTTACAGGCTTTATTAAATTAGTGTGTTGTGTAAGGTTTATACCGCTTTGGGTGCCTATACCTATTTTAAAATGTTCATTAAACTGAAAACCTTTTTGCGCGTTAATTAATAAAATAGGACCTAATGAACTGGTATAGTCGGTATCATTTTTTAAAAACTGGCGGGCTTTATTGGCATAATTTACACCAAATACATTAAACCCAAGTTCAAAACCATGTCCTAAACCCCAGGTAAAAGTAGCATTAGAACTTGTTTGGGCATTAAAATTAAGCTGCTCCTGAAAAAACAGTTTTGCACTATCGGTAATATCAGATGTATTTACGTTAAAAAAATTTTGCTGGGCAAAGCAATAGTAAGAACTAAGAAATAAGAAGCTAGAGACATATACAAACCTCTTTAATGAAATAAATACTCGCATAAATTTAAGGACAGAAAATTAGATAAATTAATTGAGATATAATCAGGTAAAAAAAGCCACCCGTTTAGAGTGGCTTTTTGTTTAGTGAGATTGCTTCTTTCCTCGAAATGACGAGAGGTTTAAGACCCGCAAGCTTCACAAGCATCCGGGTTATCTAAAGAGCAGCTTAGTTGTGACGCTATTTCTTCCTCAGATAAAAGATGTGCTTGCCCGCGTTCTACCAATAGTTGGTCTTCGTTACCTAATACAGCTACTTTTTCTAATAAGGCGCTTTGGTCAACTGTAAATTTAATAGCATCGGCGGCGGCTTTGGTACGTAAGTAGTACATGCCTGTTTTCAAGCCTTTTTTCCAAGAGTAGAAATGCGCCGAAGAAAGTTTCGCAAAGTTAGCGTCTTGTATAAATAAATTCAACGACTGAGATTGGTCAATAAACGCGCCACGATCTGCCGCCATATCTATAATGGTACGCTGTTTAATTTCCCAAACGGTTTTGTAAATACTTTTAATGTTTTCAGGAATTTCAGGAATGTTTTGTACCGAACCGTTTGCAGCGATAATTTTGTTCTTTAAATTCTCATTCCACAACCCAAGTTTTACTAAGTCTTTTAATAAATGCTTGTTTACTACTACAAACTCACCGCTTAATACACGACGGGAATAAATATTTGAAGTATATGGTTCAAAGCACTCGTTATTACCTAATATTTGAGAGGTAGATGCTGTTGGCATCGGTGCCATTAATAAGGAGTTGCGTACGCCGTATTTCTTAATTTCTTCGCGTAAGATATCCCACTCCCAACGCGAGCTTGGTGTTACGCCCCACATATCCTGTTGGAAAAGACCTTTGCTTATTGGAGAACCCGGATACGTTTCATAGTGACCATCAATTTTCGCTAAGTCTTTACTGGCTGTTAAAGCCGCGTAGTAAATAGTTTCAAAAATTTCTGAATTTAATTTACGTGCCTCTTCGCTTTCGAAAGAATAACGCATTAAAATAAATGCGTCGGCTAAACCTTGTACGCCTAAACCAACCGGACGGTGACGCATATTGCTGTTACGAGCTTCAGGTACCGGATAGTAATTTCTGTCAATTACTTTGTTTAAGTTTTTGGTAGCAACGTAGGTTACTTCAAACAACTTTTGGTGATCGAATTCTCCTTTTTCTAAATCAACAAAACGTGGCAATGCTATCGAAGCTAAGTTACAAACGGCAACTTCATCGGCAGCTGTGTACTCAATAATCTCCGTACATAAGTTAGACGATTTAATAGTGCCTAAATTTTGTTGATTTGATTTTGAGTTAGCGGCATCTTTATACAACATGTATGGATTGCCGGTTTCGATTTGAGATTCGATGATAGCAGCCCATAATTCACGTGCAGGTATTTGTGTACGGAATTTCCCTTCCGATTCGTATTTGGTATAAAGTGTTTCAAACGCTTCGCTGTGGCAATCGCTTAAGCCCGGACATTCGTTAGGGCACATTAAACTCCAGGTGCCTTCTTCTTCCACACGTTTCATAAACAAATCAGGAATCCAAAGCGCGGTAAATAAATCGCGCGCGCGCATTTCTTCTTTACCATGGTTTTTACGGATGTCTAAGAAATGATAAATATCGGCATGCCATGGCTCTAAGTAAACCGCTATAGAACCTTTACGTTTTCCACCACCTTGGTCAACGTAACGAGCTGTTTCGTTAAACACCTTCAACATGGGAATGATACCGTTTGATGTGCCGTTAGTACCTCTGATATAAGAACCTGTCGCGCGTACGTTATGAATATTAATACCAATACCACCTGCGCTTTGAGAAATTTTAGCGCATTGTTTTAATGTGTTGTAAATTCCATCAATGCTGTCATCTTGCATTTGCAAAAGGAAGCAAGAGCTCATTTGTGGTTTTGGTGTACCCGCGTTAAACAAAGTTGGTGTAGCGTGTGTAAACCAACGTTCGCTCATCAGGTTATAGGTTTCAATAGCCGAAGCAATATCTTCTTTATGGATACCAATTGCCACACGCATAATCATGTGTTGCGGGCGTTCGGCAATTTTACCGTTCATCTTTAATAAGTACGAACGCTCTAAGGTTTTAAAACCAAAATAATCATACCCAAAATCTCTATCATAGATAATAGAAGAATCTAATTGTTGCGCGTTTGCCTGAATGATTTCATACACATCATCTGCGATAAGCTGCGCGCGTTGCCCTGTTTTAGGATCTACATATAAGTACAAGTCGTGCATGGTTTTTGAAAACGACTTGGTAGTATTTTTATGCAGGTTAGATACCGCGATACGCGACGCTAAAACCGCATAGTCAGGGTGATTGGTAGTTAGTGAAGCGGCTGTTTCTGCAGCTAAGTTATCTAACTCGGTAGTTGTAACACCGTCAAACAATCCTTCAATAACTTTCATAGCCACCTTAATAGATTCCACATGTGATGAATCTAATCCGTAGCAAAGTTTTTGTACGCGTGCGGTGATTTTGTCAAACTTAACTGACTCGCTGGTTCCATCTCTTTTTATTACAAACATACCTAGTTAATTTTATGGTTAAATTTCGTTTAAATGGCTACTGCAATTTACCTTGGCAATGTTCCATTTAAAGTTAAATATTTATTTTCTATTAACAATACTTTTTTAATTACTTTAATTACTCGTTTATTTATTGTTTTTCTCATTGTGTTCGTGTATTCGCTTCGCTCGGCTCTACGTTTTTGAGGCTACACACCCCGACGAGGTCGCTATCCTCGTTTACTTTAGTTTCTTTTACGATTAAGGATTAAAAGTCTTCGTCTAATTTAAAGACGTTATTAGCCTCATTATTCTTATTCATAACGCCTGCCTTTTGATATTCGGCAACACGTTTCTCAAAGAAGTTAGTTTTACCTTGCAGCGACTGCATTTCCATGAAAGGGAATGGGTTGACGGCATTATAAAACTTAGGTAAATTAAGGGCTACCAGCAATCTATCGGCTACAAACTCAATGTATTGGCACATCATATCGGCATTCATGCCTATCAGCCTTACCGGTATCGCGTCTGAAACAAATTCTTTTTCGATAACAACCGCGTTAGTAATAATTTCGGTAACTCGTTCTGCCGGGAGTTTATTTACTAATTGGTTGTATAACAAGCAGGCAAAATCGCAATGCAAGCCTTCATCACGAGAGATTAACTCGTTGCTAAAGCTTAAACCCGGCATTAAACCGCGTTTTTTCAACCAAAAGATAGAGCAAAACGACCCTGAGAAGAAAATCCCTTCCACAGCGGCAAAAGCAATCAGGCGTTCGGCAAAAGAGCCTTTCGATATCCAACGCAAAGCCCATTCAGCTTTTTTGGTTACACAAGGTAAGGTATCAATCGCATGAAGCAGGCTATCTTTCTCCGCCACATCTTTAATGTAGGTATCAATTAAAAGAGAATATGTTTCAGAGTGTATGTTTTCCATCATTATCTGAAAGCCATAAAAACAACGTGCTTCCGGATACTGAACTTCATTTAAAAAGTTAATGGCAAGGTTTTCGTTAACGATACCATCACTTGCGGCAAAAAACGCCAATACGTGTTTAATAAAATGTTTTTCGTCAGCGTTTAATTTTGTTTCCCAATCCGTAAGGTCAGACGCAAGGTCAATTTCCTCTGCCGTCCAAAAACTGGCTTCGGCTTGCTTGTACATTTGCCAAATCTCATTATGTTTAATTGGAAAGATAACAAATCGGTCTTTGTTTTCCGTCAATAAGGGTTCGTTCGCCATAGATACTTTTCTACTATATATATTGTTAGACAAAAAATGAACGGCGTTTTTACCATTCACTCATTGTGGTGTTAATTTTATTTTTTAAAGAACTCTCTGTTACAAAAAAATCAATCTCACTTTTTACTTTCTTTCTGTTTCACAAAACAAGTTTAAAAAAAATGGCGCTGCAAAAAATTCAATTAACATTTTGTTGGCAGTTTTAAACATTTATATCTTTTCGAAAATTGTTGATAAACTCTTGTATTCCTTTATTTATAAGCCTCTCAAGGCAAGATGAAAAAAATTAAAAAATAAATACAAAATTGATTTGCTGATGTAATAAATATGATTAAGTAGATTTACGTAAAGCCTAATTTTAACTTTACAACTCCAACAAAAGCTTCTGCGCGATGCCCTTATTTGCTATGTTTTGGAAAGAAAATGTAGTGGCATTTTTTTCTACCAACTCAAGCATGTATACATACTGTTGCAAAAATTTTACAGCTGCATCGGGTTTATGTTGTTGGTGAGCGGTAATTCCTAATTCAAAAAGTATATCGGCAAGAGCTTGTTGTTTTTGCGGCGTAAGTTTATTTACATCCGTATCATGCTCTACGGTTTCCAGTTCAAAGTCATCGCCAAACAAATCTTTTAAGCCGGTTTTAGCAGCCAGTTCAATCTCTGAATAAGGTTTGTTTTCTTTTTTAAGGTTTAAAATATAAGCCAGTATTAAACCCAGCTTCTCAAACTCGCGCTCTAAATAATCTTTACGATACATGGCATAAAGTTACCAATATATCATCAAAGAAGCCTTATGCTAACACTACTAAAACGCCAACGGCTTTCCCTGGTAATAATCCAATACCTTCAGCTTAAAGATAAAATCGTATTTGGCATTCAGCATATCGGTTTGGGTTCTTAGCACTCTGTTTTTGCTGTTGTTATAATCAAAAGAATTAAGCGCACCGGCATTAAACTTTTGTTCGGCATAGGTAAACGATAGCTGCGATGTTTCGTGAGCGGTTTTAGCCGACAGGTATTTGTTTAGCGCGCCTTGCGCATCGGTATAGGCTTGCACAATGGTTCGGTAAAGTTGCTGGCGTGCTATATCATATCCATATTTATTATTAAGCACTTGCAGTTTCGCGTTTTTAATACCCGCCATATTAGACAAACCATTAAATATGGGGATGTTTAGCGTGAAGCCGATACTTTTATTAAAGTTGTTACTTAACTGCGTGCCCAAAGGAGTTGTTTTGGTAATCTCATTAAAAGTGGGTGCCACAACTTTTTCGCCGCTTTGGGTGTAATATCCTGTTTGCTGAAAACCAGTGGGAATAGGACTGATAAGATTTGTGGTTTGGTCGAGACCCGAATAGCCGGTGCTTAACACCCCGCTTAAAGTTAAAGTAGGGCTGTTTTTTCCCTGCGAGTATGAAAGATTTTTTTCGGCACTTATTAAGTTGTACTCCGCGCTTTTTATTTTATGCTGGTTTTTTAATGCTGCCTGATAAATATCAATGGGTTTATAAGCCGCTATATCTGTAACCGATAATTCAAACGCGGGTTTTTCAACAGAAAAGTTATTGGCAGAATCTAAATACAGTAATTGTTTAAGAGCCAATAAAGAAAGATTGTAGTTATTATCCGCCGTTACATAACTATACTCATCGGTAGCCAGCTGGGCTTTAATATCATATACCGAACTTAAAGCCGCAGAACCTGCATCGGCTAATGTTTGTGTGCGCTCTAATTGTAGTTTACTAATGTTTACCTGTTGCTGGGCAACTTTTAGTAATTCCTGATTATATACTACCTGCAAAAAAGAAGAAGCTACGTTAAGCGCCAAATCATATTTTTGTTGCTCGTAGGTTTCTTTATTTGCCATTAGGGCATATTGGTTTTTCTTTACGTTGTTGTATTGTTGCAAGCCGCTCCATAAAGTTACCTGCGCTTGTCCGTATATGTTATCAGATGAAACACTGCTACTTTGAAATGTATAGGAATAGGGATTTAGTTTTTCTCCCACATTTTTTGTGTTGTTTGCACTCGCGTTTAAATTGGGCAATATGGTTGCTATACTTTGTTTGTAGTTTACATCACTCATCTCCACATTCAGTTCGTTTTGCTTCAGGGTAAGGTTGTTTTTTAAGGCATAATCAATACACTGTTGTAAGCTCCAGGTTTGGGCAAGAGCCTCACCCCCAACCCCTCTCCAAAAGAGAGGGGAGAGCATGATAAGAATTATCAGTACTAATCTGCGAAATCTGTGGCTTGTTTTCATGAGATAATAAATCAACGCAAAAGTAAAAACAAGCGGTATATAATTATACAGTTTAGTATCTGCGGAAAATTTCAAGGGCTATTGGTTCTATTGGTTGGTGTTTGTTACAGCAAACCCATTAAAGCTAAGTAGCAAAACACAAAAGGAGTAGCAAAAAACAGGCTGTCAAACCTATCCAAAACTCCTCCATGACCGGGCATAAGTTTACCGCTGTCTTTAACACCTGCCATACGTTTAAGCATAGATTCTACCAAATCGCCAAGCGTACCAAATACAGCCACAATAACCGAAATAACCACCCAATGTTTTAAAGCTAATTGCGGAAATATATGTGCTACCAAAAAAGATAAGGCAATGCATAAGGCAATACCACCCAGTGTACCTTCCCAGGTTTTGTTAGGCGATATTTTTTCGTAGAGCTTATGTTTACCTATAAAACTGCCTACTAAATAAGCGCCGGTATCATTTATCCAGATAAAGAATATGATACCTAAAATTCTTTGGGGCTCAAAACCTATATCAAGAATAATGTATCCTATTTTTATTATTAAGTAGCATGGTAAAGTAACGAATACCCAAGCTACAATTGTGCCTGAAACATTTGATAAAGAAGGTTCTTTTTTAAATAACTCGATGATAAACAGCGAGAAACAGAGTATAACAAATATTCCAATATTAAAACTGACAATTGTTCCATACAAGAGAAATACATTTCCCATAGTAATAAGATGTAACAAAAAACCAATAAACCGATTTGGTTTCGTGTTTAATTTCTCGGAAATACTATAGAATTCATACAGCCCAATAAATCCAACTATTGTAAAAAAAGCTATAAAACTATACTTACTATACCAAACACAACCCAACAACAACGCCACAAATACTAATGCAGTTGTGGCGCGGGTGTAAAATGTCTTTACGTTAAAAGCCATTCATTAAGCTTCGGTAGGCGTGCTGTTTAATGCTATTGCGTCTTCTTCTTTATCAAAAGGGCGTTTTCCAAAAATAGTTTCCAAATCATCCCGGAAAATAACCTCTTTTTCTAATAGTTTCTCGGCAAGCACAGTAAGTTTAGCTTTATGTTCTGTTAAAAGTTCTTTAGTTTTAATATATGCCTTATCAATCATTTTCTTGATTTCCTCATCAATGGTTTGGGCGGTATGCTCGCTGTAAGGCTTACCAAACTGATACTCTTGTTGCCCACTGCTATCGTAATAACTTACGTTACCAATCTTATCATTCAAACCATAATACACCACACTTGCAAAGGCCTGCTTGGTTATTTTTTCCAAATCACTTAATGCACCTGTGCTCACACGCCCAAACATAATTTCTTCCGCCGCTCGTCCGCCAAGGGCTGCGCACATTTCATCAAAAATCTGATCCATCGTGTTTAACTGTCTTTCTTCGGGCAAATACCAAGCCGCTCCTAATGAACGACCACGAGGCACAATAGTAACTTTTACCAAAGGAGAGGCGTGTTCCAGCATCCAACTAACGGTTGCATGCCCTGCTTCGTGAAATGCAATTACACGTTTTTCTTGCGGAGTAATGATTTTATTCTTCTTCTCTAAACCAGCTATAATACGGTCAACCGCATCTAAGAAATCCTGCTTCTCCACAAATTTCTTATCATTACGGGCAGCAATTAAAGCAGCCTCGTTACAAATGTTAGCAATATCAGCCCCACTAAACCCGGGAGTTTGTTTAGCTAAAAACTCAACGTCTAAATCTTTATCCAGTTTCAACGGTTTTAGATGCACTAAGAAGATAGCTTTACGTTCATTCAAATCAGGAAGGTCAACATGTATTTGTCTGTCGAAACGACCCGCACGCATTAAAGCTTTATCCAAAATATCGGCACGGTTAGTTGCCGCTAAAATAATTACACCGCTGTTAGAGCCAAAACCATCCATCTCGGTTAAGAGTTGGTTAAGTGTGTTTTCTCTTTCATCGTTTCCGCCAAAAGAAGCGTTCTTACCACGTGCGCGACCAATAGCATCAATCTCATCAATAAAAATAATACAAGGTGATTTTTCTTTTGCCTGACGGAATAAATCTCTTACACGAGATGCACCCACACCCACAAACATCTCTACAAAATCTGAACCCGATAAAGAGAAGAAAGGAACCTTCGCCTCACCCGCAACGGCCTTTGCCAATAAGGTTTTACCGGTACCCGGAGGACCAACTAGCAAAGCACCTTTAGGAATCTTAGCGCCTAAGTCGGTATATTTTTTAGGAGTTTTTAAAAAATCAACGATTTCCTTTATCTCCACTTTTGCTTCTTCCAAGCCTGCCACATCGGCAAACGTAATGTTTACGTTAATGTCTTTATCAAACAACACCGCTTTGCTTCTGCCAATGTTGAAGATTTGTCCGCCTGCGCCACCTGCACCGCCATTCATACGGCGCATAATAAACATCCACACAATAATCATCAGCAACAAAGGCCAAATCCAGCTAAGGTATTCGCCCCATTCAGTTCGGTCTTCACGGGTTGGGTTAACAATTTTATCTTCGGCAATACCTGCTTTCTCCTGCACCTGACGAACTCTTTCCAAAAAGAATTTCACATCGGGAATAGAAACCACAAATTGCGGTCCTTGAATGGATTTAGGATTTGTGAAAATAGGTTTGTTATTTTGGTAATACCTGAAAAGGGCTAAACTATCAGGGGTTACACGTATCTCGGCATTCTTTTCATTTACAATGGTAATAGAAACCACATCGCCTTTAGCCAGCATGGTTTGTTCAAAAAAGGTTTCGTTTACCTTGCGTGTGCCGCCACCAAATGCCGCGCCATCATAGTAGGTAATCAGTATCAGGATAACAATAATAATGGCGTATATCCAATAGAAATTAAAACCACCACCGCCTTTATTATTTGATGGAAGTCCTGTTTTCTTTAAACGCTCGCGCATCTTTTCAAACTGATTTTTTAAATCTTCGTTGCTTTTTTGAGAAGAATCCGCTTGAGGTTTATCTATCGGCTTTTCCGTAGATTTATCTACAGGTTCAACTGCTTTAGGTTCTTCTTGAATGTTTTCGCTCATGGCTTTTATATCAATATTTTAATTTAAAGTCTGGTTATTTCAGCGTCCGCCCACAATTCTTCTAAACGGTAAAAATCACGTGTTTGTTGCTGAAACACATGCACCATGATGTTTACATAATCCAATAAAATCCACTCAGAGTTTTCCCATCCTTCGGTATGAAAAGGGCGCTCGTTCAGTTGTTTTTTAACCGTTTCTTCAACCGAAGCCGCTATAGAATCGACGTGTGTGGAAGATTCCGCGTCAGCAATCACAAAATAATCGAAAGAACGGTTAGGTATATCGCTCAAATCTAAAACAGCAATGTTTTTTGCTTTTCTTTCTTCCAAGCCATCTATAATGCTAAGCAATAAAGGGTTTGTAAGCTTCGCTTTAGGTTCGACTTTTTGCACCGATTTCTTTGCCGCTACTTTTTTAGCAGGCGCTTTTTTAACGGCAACCTTTTTAACAGCTGCCTTTTTGGTTGAAGTTTTTTTGGCTGCGGTTTTTTTAGCGGAAGATTTTTTGGTAGCTTTTTTTACAGCGGCTTTCTTGGTGGTTTTTGCCATATAATTGTTTAATAAAACACTTTATTTGTTACGTAAAGGCACATCATGCAAAGATAACATTATTTTTGCCGTTGGTATGGATACGCTTTTTGTTGGACAGAACATGATTAATTTAGATGAAACAGAGTCTACCAATACTTATGCCACTAATTTATTGAAAGAAATTCCGGTGGCTGATGGCACCCTTGTTTTTACCAACAAACAAACCAAGGGGCGCGGACAGGTTGGCAACATCTGGCAGGCTGAAAGCGGCAAAAACCTTACCTTTTCGCTGATTTTGCACCCGGGTTTTTTACCGGCAGACAAGCAATTTTATCTCAGCAAAATAACCTCATTAGCTGTTTTTAACATGCTGACAGAGTTTTTGGATAGCAGCCTTTATGGCATAAAAATTAAATGGCCTAATGACATTTTGGTTAATAACCAAAAGATAGCGGGCATACTAATTGAGAATATTTTAAGAACCAACTACTTGCAAAGTTCTGTAATTGGTGTGGGTATCAATATCAATCAGATAGACTTTACCGACATTACCAAACAAGCTACTTCATTAGCGGCATTGCTTAAAAAAGAGTTTGATATAAAAGAACTTCTGCACCTGTTTTGCAAACATTTTGAAGCACTATACATAAGTCTGAAGCAAGGCAATTTGGCTAAGATTAGCGAGGCTTATTTGCAGCAACTATATAAGTTTAATGTGTGGGCGAATTACCATGCGAGCAACGAAACTTTTAGCGCAAAAATTACCCGCATTGAAGAAAACGGCTTGCTTGTGCTGACTAATCAACAAAACCAAACGCTGAAATTTAACTTTAAGGAAGTGGCTTTTGTAGATTAAACTACTTTTTTGGAAAAAAATTACAGTTCAGTCAAGTTGTTTAAAGTTGGTAAAATTCTCCTGTCGTCATGCTGAATTCGTTTCGGCTTCTCTTATAAAACAAGTAGATTCCGAAACAAGTTCAGCATGACGGTATAGGTATTAAGTAAGGGCGTAAAAAATATATACTTGTTTTATACGTTTTGCCTCAGCATTTGTTTACTTTGTACCCCGTTAAAAAGAATGAAAAAATTAACCTTATTTATAGTTCTTGTATTTATAAGTTATTCTGTGTTTGCGCAAGATACGGTTGCTATCGCGCCTGTTATTCCGGTGGTTAAAAAAGATTCGGTTGCGCCGAGAAATTTCTCCATTGGTATTATGGGTGGTTATACGTATTTAATGGGAAACCTTGCCGGAATAAATTATGCCGATGTAAAATCGGGCTACTCTTCTTTTGAGGGTTATAATTTGGCTGCCGAAGGAACCTATTGGTTAACTAAACGTTTTGGTATTGGAGCGATGTTATCACATTCTTCTTTTTATGCCGCTCAAACGGGCTTAGCCGATTTGGCTGTAGGTTACCAGCAAAGCCTGATTGCCGATAGTGTTAAAGCAAGTTCCATAACCAAATACAATTTTTTTAATTTATTTGTGGGACCTTATTTTTCATTTCCTTTAAAAAACAAACGATTTAATATTGATGTGCGTGCTGTGGGTGGACTTACCTATGCCAATACACCCGATTTTAATTTTGTAGCCATAGTAGCCGGAGTACCCCATCCGTTTTCGCAAAACGCTTCCGCTGGCTTTTCTTATGGTTTTCAAGGGGGGGCAGGCTTTGGGTATTCTTTTGGTGAGCATGTGGGCATTAAACTTCATGTAGATTATTATTACACTAACCCAAATATTAAAATACTTGACTCAAATTTCCCGGCAAATGCGGGAAGACAAATAACGGAGTATCATCAACCTGTAACTATGATTCACTTTAATTTGGGTGTGGTATATAAATTAAGTAAAACCACTAAGAATGTGGTTAAATATTAAGGCATGAAAAGAACACTTTTATCGCTTATACTATTTGTTGTTTTATGTACAGCGTGCAGAAAACCGCATACTTGTGTGTGCACTATTTTGCAACCCAATATAGCTGCCGATACAACTACCGTAACTATTGACAATAGAGAAATTAAAGCTTTTTCTATCTGTCTTTCTATGAATTTAACCATAGTAAATACATCTACCACCACCTGTTCTCTTAAAGAATAATTAATATGTTATTCCAAAACCAATCAAAGTATTTAAGGTATTAATGCCCTTGTTGGGGTAACGGGTATTGGCATTGCTCATGTGTCTTATTTTAAACATGGTATTAATGTATAAGCGTTTGGGTAAATGAAACCAACAACCTGCGCCCATATTATCAGAAAAAATAAATCCTTTTGCCTGCCTTATAGTAGGGGTATTAAAATATTGAGGCCCCGCACTAATGTATGTATATACCGAAAGAAATTTAGTTAAGTGCAAAATGGGTTGATAGCCAAAGCCAATACCAGCCTCTTGATAAATAGAATTTCCCCCTTCTTTTTTTGAAAGCACAACAATATTAAACTGGGGCTCGGCAAAGATTTCAAAATCTATTCGCTTTGATTTGGCAAAGTTTAGTTTAGGATGCGTAATGCCAATTCTGTAATTTAAAAACAAGGGATGATAATTACCTTCGGGTAAGTTTAGGCTGTCTTTACCCCAACCCCAACCTGTTATAAAACTTTGTTCGTATAACTTCCATTTATCTTGCGCAGAACAGTAAACAGTAAGCAGTAAACAATTTGCAGTTAGCATTAGGTATAAAAAGCGCTTACTGATAACTGATAACCGATATTTGTTAACTGACTTTAAAAACATATTCCTATAAATGCACGGACAGCAAAATTATTTACAGTACGGATATGATCCGCGTCAAAAGACATATTGTTTACCGGAAAATAAGATGCACGCACACCATATAGATTTCCTTTATGCTGGTATTTTATACTTAACGTTGCCTGCAGTGGGGCGCTGAGCGATTTAAAATTAGCTAAGCCCGCTACCCAACCAAAAAACAATTGCTGTTGAGATTCCAAAGCGGGTTCAAATAACATGCGTTTGTATTTATACCTAAGTACAATGGCAGAGCCCGAAACATTTGCCATAATACCCGTATGCGTAAATTTTAATAAAATGATATGCATGCCAAACTGATGATTAGCGTTTGGTCGCCAAAGCAGACTGGTTCCATATTCGAATCGGTAGCCTGCCCAAGCATTTAAAGGTTTTTCAGTCAAATATTTATTGCCTGCATCCAGTTCTGTAGCAAGGAAATCAGCTACATTTAATTTGTGTCTCTTTTTCCAAAGTTTTTCCAATAAGGAAGATTGCATTCTTATGGATATACTTTGTGTACTTACCTGTATCGTATTAGGGTTGTATGTTCTGCCAACTAAATTATAATTATTAATACCCATGGTTTGATAATCTACTCCGGCAGAGTATTCGTTTACCACCATAGAGTCTTGTTGGGAAAAAGCCTCACCCCCGGCCCCTCTCCAAAAGAGAGGGGAGAATAACAGGATAAGAATAATGGTTATTTTCCTCACGCAACAAACAATTTATGGGAAGACAAAAATGCAAATAAATAAAAGAAAGTATTTAAGCTTTCTTTTTCCTCTCAAAAAAGAATTATTGGTAGCTTTGTTTTAGGCTTTTTGGCAACTTTAATTATAAATATTAATATTGTGCATAGTCAGTAGTTAACTGTAAGCTTGACAAACATGACTAAAGTGACAATCAACATTTCGCAGAAATCACGGCAATCAGTAAAAATATTTGTTATAGTACAGGTAATTTTATGTGCAATATTTTGCCCTCTTCTAATAATTCAGGGCTTTGGCATGCTTAAAGAGATTATTTATTTAGGCTTATTAGGGATTGGTGGTGGACTCTTCTTCATTTATATAGTTATAAAACAAATTCCTCTGGCTTTTGAGCGCGAGTATATAATTTTAGACAAAAGAACAATAGCAATTTGCCGTCAACACCTATTTAGCACGACTTCAGAACATTTCCTTCTTAGTAATATCATTTCAATTGAGCACGTCGGACATCGAGAATATACAGAGCACCCAATGAACAACAGCGTTGTAGACTTTACTGGATTAGCCGCAGGTGAAAAGTTGGTACAAGCAATGGTTGATGACGGTACGATGGAAATTACTTCAAAAGACAAAATAGTTCGTTTCGGTAAAAATATTGCCTCGTGGGACGCTGAAACAATAATTGATGAAATTGAAAATAAAACCAAACACCGACTTCGCAAAAAACAGTCTTGACAAACTAATAGGCAAAAACGATTTGTTTAGCACACAAATATAAAATAGCATGGCAAAAAGCAGCATAAACCCAAAAGTTGATTTTTATTTTAGTAAAGAGCGAAAGTGGCTGCAAGAAATTAAAAAACTAAGAAGCATTGCGCTTAACTGCGGGCTTAACGAAGAGTTGAAGTGGGGTTGCCCTTGTTATACATTGCAAGGAAATAATATTGTTTTAATACATGTATTTAAAGAATACTGCGCGTATTTATTTTTTAAAGGCGCTTTGCTAAGTGATGCCCATGGTATGCTGATTCAGCAAACCAAAAATGTGCAGGCGGCACGGCAAATTAGGTTTACCAATGTTAAAGAAATAAAGGAAACCATTCTGAAAGCTTATATATACGAAGCCATTGAAGTAGAAAAAGCGGGTTTGAAAGTGGAGCTAAAAAAGACCACTGAATTTACCATGTGCGAAGAATTTAAAAAGAAGCTGGATAAAGTACCTGCTTTAAAAAAAGCATTTAATGCTTTAACACCCGGGCGGCAACGGGGATACCTGCTTTATTTTTCTCAGGCCAAACAAGCCAAAACCCGCGAGGATAGAATTGAAAAATGTATTCCGCAAATTCTTGCCGGAAAGGGTTTAACGGATGATTATACTTCGAAGAAAAAATAAATTAAAACCCTGTTCTCATTCCAAACTTGTTTCGGAATCTTTTATATTTATATGAGATGCTGAAACAAGTTCAGCATGACGAATTCATCAAAAGAAAAACTACTCCCTGAAAAAGTTTAGTTCTTTAATATCTATCAGGTGCACGTTTTGGTAGTAGAAATTTACGATGTCTTTATAGCTATAACCCAACTTTGTCATACGCATAGCACCCTCCTGGCACATGCCAATACCATGCCCAAAGCCGCGTCCAACAAATACTACAGAATCGCCAACCGTTTCTAAAGAAAAGAAAGTCGACTTTAATTGTAAATCAGCCCGTACATTTTTTAGCGGAACTTTTAAACCATAATATTCTAAATTCGCTTTGCGGGTATCTTGTTTAAAATGAGTGGCCGCCCAACGCGCGGAACTATCTTCAATGGGGTATTTATGTTTAATTTTTAAATACGAAAGCCAATCCTGAGTAGACATTTTGCGTTGCCATTTGGCATTTGGCATTTTTAAACTAAAGGTATCTTTTATAGAACGCAGGTACGACATGGGCCTGCCCCACACATCTTCCGAGTTTGCGGTTTGTCCGCCACTGTTAGAATGAAATGCCGCGTCAATTAAATTCATATCCTCATCAACCACTACTTTGCCCCTTGTCGCTACAACCGCTTGCAGTATATCCGTTTCGGATGTTCTTCCAAAAAAAGCCTGGCAGTGTGTTTGGTCGCATAAATTAAAACCCTCTGCCTGATGTTTGCCAATATGTCCCAACGCGTACGTGCGGGCAAGGATGGCTTGTACCTTATAAAACTCAACCGTAGAACGCGAGCCCGCTTCAGCTTCAGATACACCCGCAATATAATTATCTAATTTGCTTTCGTTAATTAAACGCAGCAATCCGTTTTCGATAGAGATAGAAAGGTTATCATTAAAGAAACGTGATTTTCTTTCCGGGTCGATTGATTTTATTCGAAATGATTTTTCCTCCTCAAAAGAAATTAATCTTACCGAGGAAAATTTTCCAAGCTTTCTTGAAACACTTTTCAGTTCGATAGAATCATTAATGATGGCAGCTTTTAAAGCGTTTTGCGCGTCTATAGAAATGATGTTTTTTCCATCAGCCACAACCATATAGGTGCCTTTTTCTGGCGCAAACAAAAGGTCTTTTATTTTTGTCTGACTAAGTATTTTAACGGATATAACTTCTCTTTCTGAAAAGGATTTTTTTTCTGCTTTTTTAGAAGAAGTCTTTTTAGTTGTCTTAGCTTTCGAAAAAGGAGTAACGCCCGATATTGCCGCCAAGGTTATAAAGGCAAGTAATAAACTAAGTATGTTAGCTATGCGGCGCAAGGGTTTTTAGTCGGGTATAAATACTATGTGCAATCTTAGTGGAAATATTCTCATCCTGCAACAAAGCGACTAGTTTTTTATACTCATCTAATATTTCATATCTTTTTTCGCCCTCGTTAATAGCTTTTAGTTCTTCTACAATTTTAGGAACGGTAAAATCTTGTTGCAGCAACTCCGGCAAAACAAGTTTGTTTGGAATAATATTTACTAACGAAACATATTGCAGACGACTACCCACCAATTTTTTAGCGATATAAAACGAAGTTCCATTACCTAAATAACAAACCACATGCGGCAAATTAAACAAAGCCGCTTCTAATGATGAAGTGCCTGATTTAATTAAACCCGTATGCGCGTGGTGCATAATGCTATAACTGTCATTGGTAATAATAGTTATAGGGTAACCTTTGGTAGACTCTTCATAAATTTGTTTGGGTAAAGAGGGCATAGCCGATACTACAAACTGATAATCGGGAAAATATTTTAATGTCTCCATCATTACAGGGAGAATGTGTTTAACCTCTTGTAATCGGCTGCCGGGTAGTAAAGCAATAATAGGATTTTCAGAGAGTTTATATTTCTTTAAAAACTCCGCTCGGGAGATTATCTTTTCCCGCTCTTGTCTTAATACATCGGCTAAAGGATGCCCGTAATATTCTACCTCAACACCTCTGTCGGCATAAAACTTTTTCTCAAAGGGGAGTATGACGTACATTCGCTCCACGCATTCCTTTACTATTTTAATACGATTTTCTTTCCATGCCCAAATAGTAGGAGAGATGTAATAAAACACCCTGATACCCTGCTGCTTAGCCCATTTGGCAATGCGGAGATTAAAGCCCGGGTAATCAATGAGAATAAGCGCATCGGGTTTGTGCTTTAAAACATCTTCTTTACAAAAAGATATGTTCTTAAGGATTGTTTTTAGATTAACAATAACCTCCACAAAACCCATAAAGGCAAGGTCTTTGTAGTGCTTTATAATTTCGGCGCCTTGTGCCTGCATTAAATCGCCACCCCAGCAACGAAAGGTTGCTTGCGTGTCAACTTGCTTTAAAGCCTTTAATAAATTAGAACCATGCAAATCGCCCGAAGGCTCTCCCGCTATGACGTAATAGTTCATTAGTAACTCCAGCTATGTTCTACCCAGGTTTTTACCACTACAATAACAAAACCATAAAACACGGTAGATAGAATAATGCCGCGTGTGGTTTTGTAATATTCTTTATTGAGGAAGATAAAAAACATACCCAGACTTGGAATTAAACAAAGACTTATAATGGATGATAATAAGCGCCCTAAAATTAAAAGTTTGAAGAACTGAGGAATGAAGTTAACAAACTTAAAACTAAAAGCCCAATATAGAAATATGGAAAGGAAAGGGAGAAGAAGCCCGGAAATTATCCCTAAAATAAAATTATTAAGCTTTACTTTTTGCATTTATTCGTTCTTTCAGTTCTTGTTTAATTGTACTCACGCATTAACTCATTTTCTTTATTTCTTTTGGTTTCGTTGAATGCTAAAAAAGCATTTGGCTTCGCTCAGCTAAAACAAGTTTGCTAATGCGGGTATTTGGTTATGCTTTGTCATATCAAAACCAACGGGAACAACTGTTACATAGCCTTGCTCGTTTAGGTGTAAATCGGTTTCGGGATGGTTCTTTTCAAAGTTTACAAGATTACCGGTAAGCCAGTAATAAGGAACTCCATAAGGGTCTTTGCGTTCATCAAACTCTTCTACCCAATTGCTTTTAGCGCCTCTGCAAACTTTTACGCCGCGTATCTCATCTGCTTTAAGGTTTGGAATATTTACATTTAAACAAGTAGTTTCCTCGGGCTTATGGGTAAGTAATTTCTGAATGATTTCTTTAATAAATTTCTCTCCCTGAGTAAAATCTGCCTCAATGGAATAATTGCATAAAGAGAAACCGATGGAAGGAATTCCCTCCATAGCCCCTTCTATGGCGGCGCTCATAGTTCCAGAATAAATTACATTAATAGATAAGTTGGAACCATGATTTATGCCCGATAAAACCAAATCGGGTTTGCGGGGAAGAATTTTATTAATGGCGAACTTAACGCAATCTACCGGGGTGCCGCTGCAAGCATATTCAAAATCGGCATGGTGCAGTTTTGATTTGTGCGCACGCAGGGTAGCGTTAATTGTAATAGCGTGTCCCATGCCCGATTGAGGTTTATCGGGCGCTACCACGCATACTTGTCCGAATTGTTTGGCGATATGGCTCAGAAATAAAATGCCCGGCGCGCCAATCCCATCGTCATTGGTAACTAAAATAAGTTTTTTGCTCATAGTAAAGGCGGTAAAGATACATTTTTAGCTTATCAATCAATTAACCGGTAAACGATAAAGAACTTAACAAGGAATGGTAATTTTTGTATTTTCGTGGCATTGAAAAATGTGGAGAAATATATAAGTGAGTTGCTGTTTGAGCATGATTGCGTTATTGTCCCTGCCTTTGGGGGCTTTGTGGCAAGAAGTTCATCATCCTATTTTGCAAAAACGGGGAACGCTTTATTCCCGCCTTATAAATCCATTGTGTTTAATAAAAACTTATCCAACAACGATGGTCTGCTGGCGGGTTATATTATGCGGAAGGAAGGCGCGACGTACCAACAAGCGAATACCATTATCGAAAACTTTGTTAGTAATTGCAAACATCTGTTGGAAACACAAAAGCGTTTTGAAATAAGTGGGTTAGGTGTGTTATATAGAAACAATGAAAACACCATATTATTTGAGCAGGATGTACGGATTAATTATAATCCTAATGCTTTTGGCTTGCCGGTTGTAAGCGCTGTTAAAATAGTAAAGGAAGAAAAGGTTGTTGCTATAAAACCTGAATTGCAATACCGACAAATTATTCCCGCTGAAAAGCCAAAAACCATGAGACGTGTCGCTATTGCGGCATCGGTAGCCGCGTTAATTATTACCGTTTTGTTTCTTTCTACCAAGCAAAACCCCATTGATAATGCCATGGCTACTTTTAGCCCGTTTATAACAAAAAACAAAATTGTTTTCGCGGAAACTAAAATAAATGAGGCTATAAAACCCATTGAGACAAAAATTAAACCCATTATAGCGCCGGATACTACCTCTATTGATAAAACAATTGTTGTAAAAACAACCAAAGTGGTTGTAGAATGGTATAAACAGCCTTATCAAATTGTAGTTGGGTGTTTTGCCGTGAAACAAAACGCGTATAAACTTATTAATCAGTTGGAAGGACAAAGTTTAACCGCGAGCATTGCAGGACAAAACGAGAAGAATCTTTATGTAGTGAGTATCGCGGGTTTTGATGACAAGGAAACCGCGCGTAAAAAATTAACCGAAATGAAAAAGCAGTATCCTGCCGCATGGTTATATAAGCGATAATTCTTTTTTTTATCTTTCTTTTCATTATTTTAATCTCCTCAAAAAGAGACTTATTGAAGATTTAAGTGCTTGTAAACTTGTTTTTTAAGTTGGCTAAGCCTAATAAATTGTTAAATAATTAGGCTTTGATGTTAAAATTAATTATTTTAGCGTTTCGAACTAAACATTACTCATGATTAAAAAATTAGTTTTCGCATTTTGTTTCGTGTCATTTTTTGCTTCAGCACAAACAATACCCAATAGTTTTAAGATTATAAATAACCGACATCCTGAAAAGGAGGCTTTTTATATTGCCTCTATTACCAAGGCTAACATGGAGAAATTCAGGTTACAGGACAAAGAAGTTACTTTAAAATTTGATAATGGTTTCGACTGTATTATGACATCTGCCAAGCAGTTATTTTTAAATGGAAATAATATTAACGCTACTTCTTATGAATTGGAGTTTACAAAAGATTACTCATTGCCAAATTTTAATATTTTAGAAAGTGGGCAATTAATGGCTGTTTATACTAGTAAAATTAAGCAGAGCAAAAACACTACTAAATAGATTTATGTATGAAACTGATATAAGTAAAGAATTATGAAAAAAGCACTATTTTATTTATTCTTGTTTTTTACGATAGAAACTTTTGCTCAAGTTCCTGCTAATGATAATTGTACAGGGGCAATAAGTTTAGGAACTTTGGGGGCCCCCGGCGCATGTGGTGCGGGTAGTACCGGAACAAATAATGGAACAACTACAAATTATAGCGGTACTATTGTAGGTGCTACACCCGAAAACCCTTATACTACTTTATTAAACTGTACCGGTGGTACAATGGCCGCCCCGGGAAACGATGTTTGGTACTCTTTTATAATGCCAACTAATGGTTATGGTGTAGTTATTGCCATAACAGGAGCCACTTTTAGTCAACCTAATATTGCTTTATGGACGGGGTCATGCACGGGTTTAGTAGGTATCGGCTGTGCCGTTGGTGCTGGTGGAGCTGTTACTTTGAATATCCCAAGTCAGATGGTTCCAGGGCACACATATTATATTCAGTTAAGTGGAGCAACAGGTCAAAGCGGTACTTTTAATATGGCCTTAAATGCATTTCAGGATTGTGCAGATTGTTTGGTAGAGAGTAACTTTACTGTAACGCCCGCTCCGGTAAACGGAATGTATCAACCCGGACAAACAGTTCAATTTTGTTTTCAGGTATTAAAATATGACCAAGTAGGGGATAACTGGCTGCATGGGGTTCAATTTACACCTGGTAATGGATGGAACGCAGCTAGTATTGTGGCAGGAGCGCCACCTGCTACTGTTTATAATACAGGTGGTGGTGGTGGTTGGGGTTATTATCCTACTGGTGAAACATCTAATATTGGACCTACAGCTTGGCCGCCTGGGTTCTATTTTGATGCTGATGGTGATGGTAACCCGGGAAATAATTATGGAGATGGGGGGGGGAGTGGAACAAATTATGTTTGTATTCCCGGAGGTACGAAGTGGACTTTTTGTATATCTATAACCGTAAATACGACTTGTAATCCTGGAGCAAATCTATCCATGGTAATGGGGACTTCGGGTGATGGGCAGTCTGGTGGATATACGAACCCAGGATGCCAAGGAGACCCTAAAAGTACCTTTAATGCCGTTCAAGCTTGTTGCCCGCCAACAGTTGCAACAAGCAGCGTGTTATGTAACGGAGGAACTACCGGAAGTGCTACCGCTACAGCTGTTGTGGGTGGTGCCGGAGACCAAGACCCTTATGTGTTTGCCTGGACGGGAACTGCAGCCCAAACTAACACGGTTACTACGGGGGTTACAAACACTTTTCCAAATTTAGGTGCAGGTACTTATACGGTTACGGTTACGGATAAAAATTTATGTACGGCTTCAACTACGTTAACTATTACGCAACCTGCCGCACTTGCCGCTACAGCAACCCCTCATAATATTACTTGTGCCGCCACAGGCTCTATAACTACAACCGCTGCCACGGGCGGCACCTCTCCTTATACGTATGCGTGGGCAGGACCGGGTGCTTATACTTCCGCCGTGCAAAGCCCTACAGGGTTAACTACTCCGGGGGTTTATACGCTTACGGTAACCGACCATAATAACTGTACATTTACAACTACCGCTACTGTTGCACAAACAGGCGCTATTACAGTAACCGTGAACAACCCTTCTATATGTTCAGGGGCTATGGCAACCCTTACCGCTGCCGGAGGAACTACGTATAGTTGGACTGCCGGTTTAAGTGGTACAACAGGAGCGAGTGTTACCGGAAGCCCTGCGACAACAACTTCTTATACGGTAATAGGAACAACAGGAACTTGTACAAATTCGGCTGTTGCTACAATAAACGTAACAACTACTCCAACAGTGGCAGTAAACAGCGCTACAATATGTCCGGGTGGTACGGCAACACTTACAGCATCGGGCGCAACCACCTATAATTGGACAGCAGGGGTAGCACCCACAACGGGCAGCGTAGTTACAACCAGCCCCGGCGCGACAACCTCTTATACCGTAACGGGTACTACTGGAACGTGTACAAATTCCGCGGTTGTAACGGTAACCATTGGTTCAGGGCTTAGCGTAACCGTAAATAATGCTACCGTATGCGTTGGGGGTTCTACCACATTAACGGCGGTAGGAGCTACCACGTATAGTTGGACACCGGCAGCGGGTTTGAGTGGCACTACCGGAGCAAGTGTTACCGCTAATCCGGCTGCTACAAGCACGTATGTTATAACAGGAACTACCGGAGGCTGTACAGGTACTGGTACCGCTGTAGTAACTGTAAGTCCTAATCCAACTGTAACAGTTACAAGTACCTCTGTTTGTTCAGGCAATCCGGGAACTATAACGGCAAGTGGGGCGACAACCTATAGCTGGAATACCGGTGCGACAACAGCCGCAATTACTCAGTCGCCTGCCGCAACAACATCTTATACGGTAACCGGAACAACCGCGACTTGTACAAATACCGCTGTGGGTACTATAACGGTAAATCCTAATCCGGCTGTAAGCGTTACAAGCGCTTCTGTTTGTTCGGGCAATCCGGGAACTATAACGGCAAGTGGGGCGACAACCTATAGCTGGAATACCGGAGCGACAACAGCCGCAATTACTCAGTCGCCTGCCGCAACAACATCTTATACGGTAACCGGAACAACCGCGACTTGTACGAATACCGCTGTGGGTACTATAACGGTAAATCCTAATCCGGCTGTAAGCGTTACAAGCACTTCTGTTTGTTCGGGAAATTCGGGAACTATAACGGCAAGTGGGGCGACAACCTATAGCTGGAATACCGGAGCAACAACAGCCGGTATTACCGTAACGCCTGCCGGAACAACATCCTATACCGTAACAGGAACAGGCGCGAATAGCTGCACGAGTAGTGCCGTTGGAACCGTTAGTGTTTCGGCCAGTGTAACTATAGCGGTAAATGATCCCAGTATTTGTCCGGGTAGCACCACAACCTTAACGGCTACCGGCGCTACAACCTATAGCTGGAATACAGGGGAAACAACTCCTTCAATTGTTGTAACACCCGGAGGAACAACTAATTATACCGCAACAGGAGTGCAAAATGGTTGTACCGGAACAAGTGTGGGAACCGTTTCTGTGGTACCCAATCCTACTGTAACGGTGGCGCCTGCTTCTATTTGCTTAAACGGAAGTACAACCTTAACGGCCGCCGGATCGTCACATTATACGTGGACTCCTGCTGCCGGACTTAGTTCTACCACAACTACCACGGTCATAGCAAATCCAACGGTAACTACTACCTATACAATTATTGGAGCGGCGGGAACCTGTACAACAAGTGGTACCACCACTGTAACCGTAAATGCACTTCCTGTTTTAGCGGTAACAAGCAGTACAATATGTGTTGGGCAACAAGTAGGAACATTGGGAGTAACCGGTGCAAGTACATATACATGGACAGGTGGAGGCATAACAGGAAGTAATGCCACTAACCCCACAGATAATCCGGCAAATACAACTGTATATACCGTAAATGGAACGAATGCCCAAACATGTACCGCTACGGCCACAGGTACGATTACGGTAAATTCCTTGCCGGTTTTAACGGTAACATCAGCCAGTGTTTGTAGTGGATTTGGTCCGGCTACCTTAGGAGTAACCGGCGCAAGCACTTATACTTGGACGGGTGGAGGTATAACAGGAAGTAACGCCACTAACCCCACAGATAATCCGGCAAATACAACTGTATATACCGTAAATGGAACGAATGCCCAAACTTGTACCGCTACGGCCACAGGTACGATTACGGTTATGAGTACCCCTACTATCTCGGTTAATAGCGGGGCGATATGCGCGGGGCAAACTACTTTAGTTTTAAACGCTACTAGTAACGCGACTGCCTTTGTATGGACTCCTGCAACAGGTTTAAGCGCTACTACCGGAAATTCGGTAACAGCCAATCCTCCATCAATGGAAGTATACACCATTACAGGCAGCATAGGAACCTGCACGGTAAGTACAACAGCTACTGTAACGGTAAATACACCTCCTGTTTTAACAGTAACCGGCAGCACTATATGTGTTGGGCAACAAGTAGGAACACTGGGCGTAACCGGTGCAAGCACCTATACATGGACGGGAGGCGGTATAACAGGTAGTAATGCTACGAATCCCACAGATAATCCAACCAACACAACTATCTATACCGTAAATGGTATAGATGTAAATACCTGTACTGCCACAGCAACAGGTACTATAACAGTAAATTCTTTGCCTACAGTAACCGCTACATCCGGCACCGTATGTGTTGGGCAACAAACGGTTACTATAACAGCAAGCGGTGCCAGCACTTATGTATGGGCTCCGGCGACAGGATTGTCGGCGACTACGGGAAATTCAGTAATGGCAAGTCCTCCTTCTACACAAAACTATGTTATAACCGGTACAGATATTAATGGATGCACGAATACAGGTAATACAAGTGTATTAGTAAATACATTGCCAACCGTAAGCGCGACTTCAACATTTGTTTGTCCTAATTTTGCAGGAAACATTACGGCAAGCGGGGCAAGTACCTATGTTTGGAATACAGGAGCAACAGGCGCTACCTTAACACAAACACCTGCCATAACAACACCTTATTCTGTTATTGGAACAGATGTTAATGGTTGCACAAATTCCGCTACTGCCACTATTACGGTATATCCATCGCCAATGCCTGTGGCGGCAAGCAATACGCCTTGTGCAAATTTGACATTGAGTTTAACTTGCACACCAAACGGCTTTTCAAATTATAGTTGGGCAGGACCCAATGCTTATTCCGTTACGGCGCAGCAAAATCCAAGTATAACAGGAGTTACGGCAGCAGCGGCAGGTATATATACTGTATTTGTAACGGATGTACATGGATGCAAAAACGATACTACAGTAACGGTGGTAATTAATCCGTTACCGGTTGTTACGGCCGTGGGATCTACAGTATGTGCAAATCAAACTATTAGTTTAAGTTGTACTCCAAATGGAGATACGTATTCCTGGTCAGGGCAAGCGGGGGCATATACTTCGCCTTTGCAAAACCCAACCATACCTAATGCTACAGTAGGTATGTCGGGCACTTATGCTGTAACCGTAATAGATGCAAATAGCTGTATAAACGCGGCATTTGCGCAGGTTTTGGTTAACCAACCGCCCATTGTTACAGCTACATCGGGTACAATATGTGTTGGAAAACAAACTACCTTAACGGCAAGCGGGGCATCTACTTATGTTTGGAATTCGCCTGCTACGCTAAGTGGTTCCATGGGGCCTTCCGTTATAGGATTTCCTACAACCTCAACAGCTTATACGGTTACAGGAACAGATGTTAACGGCTGTGTAGGTTTTGCCGTTGATAGCATTACCGTAAATCCACTACCGGTAGTTACCACAAGTCCTATACCTCCCAATTGTATTCCATTAAATGTTGTATTTACGGCTACTTCAACTCCTGCGGCAAACAGCTATATTTGGAATTATGGAAACGGACAAACTCCGGTTGTAACAAATAACCCATCTTCTTCATCCTTTACGGGGTCAGCAACTTATACTGCTTCCGGTACTTTTCCTGTAACACTCGCTGTAACCGATATACAAGGTTGTGTGAACACCGCCACTACATCTGTTACAACTTTCGCTATTCCCGTAGCTGATTTTGATTATGGGCAGCAACCCGTAACTATTTTAGACCCAACTGTGCTGTTTTATAATGAATCAACACCCGGGTTGCCTTACTATAATTGGAATTTTGGCGACACCTATTCTACACAGGCGAATGATACTTCGGGACTCGTAAATCCTTCTCACTTGTATTCTGTTGTAGATACCTTTTTTGTTACGCTAACGGTATCAACCATTAGCGGATGTTCGGCTACGGTAACAAAACCAATTATTATAAATGAGTACGCTACTTTATACGTGCCAAATGCCTTTTCACCAAACGGTGATGGAAAAAACGAGCTCTTTTTAGCGGAAGGAGTTGGCATAAGTACCTTTAAAATGTACATATTCGACAGATGGGGGCTATTGCTATATTACTCTGAAGATATAACCAAAGGTTGGAATGGTACTTATCAAGCAAAGGGTACTCAAATTTTGCAAGAGGATGTGTATGTGTGGAAGATAGAGGCGACTGACTTTCAGAACACAAACAGAAACTTACATGGCACGGTTACTTTATTGAAATAATACTTTTTGTTTTTGAAAGATGTGCTATATAATGAATCATACTATTAAAAGGCGTTGAAGGAAGTAATACTTATCTTTTTAATCTCCCTTTGTTTTGCTTCTATAGAGGCTCAGGACAACTCTCCTAGCCTAGTTATTAGTAGTGGTGAGTACTCTAAACTAAAGAAAGCGCACAAACTTACAGGTCATGAAATTGTTAAACACGCTACAAGTGGTACTAAGGGGTTAACAGTAACTAATCCCTCTAAAGATGCCGCGCATTTAAATAATCCTAATGCAATATCAACGGGTTGCAACTGTTGGATACAAAGAGATGCGACTTTTTCTGTAGTGCCTATGGATGGAGCACAAGGTACCGAACAAGGCACCCCTCCATTGTATCAAACCGATGATGGGTGTACCAATGGCATAGTTTTGCCTTTTAATTTTTGCCTTTATGGAACCAATGTTGGAAACGCCGGAGATTCATTATATATAAATCAAAATGGTAATATATCCTTTGATTCCGCATATTCCACTTTCTCGGCAGTTCCTTTTCCAAGTAATCAATATGTTATGATAGCCCCATTTTGGGCAGATGTGGATACGGATGAGTCTGATAATTCAGGTGGAATGACTTATTATAAACTTACCCCTACTTATTTAATTGTTCAATGGGATAGTGTGGGAGTCTATGACCATCCCGGACAAATAAACAGTTTTCAAGTAATAATTACGGATGGCACAGACCCGATACTACCTCCGGGAAATAATATTTCATTTTGCTATGGTGAAATGCAATGGACTACCGGAGATGCTTCCGGTGGGGTTAATGGTTTTGGAGGAACATCTACCGGTGCATTTCCGGCTACTGTAGGTTTAAACAAAGGAGATGGCGTTAATTATGTTCAGGTAAGTTTGTTTGATACCTCTGGAAATACTTTTACAAATCCTGCGGGAAACCCCGGTAGCGGTGTTGGCTGGCTGGTGGGAAAATCATTTTACTTTAATGCTTGTTCATTATCGCCTACTGTTACCCCATCCGGAGTAACTATGACAACAACATCCGCCTCATGTGGAGGCGCCAATGGAACGGCTTCGGTTACAGTAACTAATTATACAGGCACCCCAACTTATTCCTGGTCTCCGGGCGGACAAACTACTTCTTCAATAACCGGTTTAACGCCTGGTAGTTATACCTGCGTAGTAGGTTTTGCAACTACATGCGCGGGTGTAAATACAGAAACATTAACAACCACAGTAGGGCAAACCGGATCTCTTACAGTTACTGTAAACAGTCCTACGATTTGCGCCGGAGAATCGGCTACTTTAACAGCAACAGGAGCAACAACTTATAGTTGGAATACAGGTGCCACCACAAATACTTTAACGGTAAGCCCAAACACAACAACAGCTTATACGGTAGTAGGTACTACGGGTACTTGTACAAACTCTGCTGTTTCCACAGTGTCAATAACCCCTGCTCCTGCAATTACAGTTAATAGTGCAACTATATGTGTGGGTAACACAGCTACGCTAACAGTTACCGGAGCAACTAATTATACGTGGAGTACCGGAGCAACAATAGCATCTATAACCGATAACCCAACAACTACTACGGTTTATACTGTAACAGGTGCAACAGGTAACTGTACGGCTGTCGCAACTTCAACCATTACGGTAGTTTCTAACCCGACTCTTACCGTTAATTCCGGTACAATATGTACGGGCAATTCAACTATCTTAACCGTAAGTGGTGCTACAGTCTACAATTGGACTCCTGCCACGGGTTTAAGCAGCACAACGTCTTCTATAGTTACTGCAAACCCTGCAACAAATACTATTTATACAATTACTGGGTCTATTGGAACTTGTACCGCTATACCAGTTACAGCAACCGTTACCTGTATTCCTGCTATAACACCAACCATAACCAGCAATACGCCCTGTGCAAACCAAGCATTAACCTTAACGTGTACTCCGGCTACTTATACAAACTACGCGTGGTCGGGACCTAATTTATATACCTCAACCATTCCAAATCCAATCCGAACAGGTATAACGACAGCCGATGCCGGCACTTATACCTTGCAAGTTATTGATGCAAGTGGTTGCGCAAATGTTGCTACGATAAATGTTGTTGTTAATCCGCTTCCGTTTGTTACCGCGAATGCGTCTCCTGCCTGCTTAAATCAAACGGTTAATTTATCTGCTACGGGTGGGTTTACCTCTTATTCATGGTCAGGTCCCGCGGGATATACATCCGCTGCGCAAAACCCATCTATAACAAATATATCGACAGCAATGGCTGGTTCGTACACAGTAACGGTAACTAATGCAAATGGTTGCTTAAATGCGAACAGCGTACTGGTTGTTGTATACCCTTTGCCAACTATATTGGTTGCTTCGCCCACAGCATTATGTATATCATCTACCGGCACATTAACAGCATCAGGGGCATTAGACTACACATGGAATCCGGCAACAGACTTAAATACCGCTTTTGGAAATCAAGTTTCACTAACTCCTACAACGATAACAAATCATGTTTATGTTGTTACCGGTCAGGATATAAACGGCTGTATTAATACCGCTACTACGAGTATAGCTGTAAACGGGTTGCCTGCCATAAGTATAGCTCCCGATACAACTAAAGGTTGTACACCTCAATGTGTAACCTACACAGTAAATGCGCCTACCGCGGCTAAGTATGTTTGGAATTTTGGCAACGGACAAACAGCTGCTTATACAGCCCCTAATAACATGGCGACTATATGTTATACCACTACGGGTCATTATATACCACAACTTACTGTAACAGACATAAATGGGTGCGTAAATACAGTGACAGCCAATGTAATAACCTATCCTATTCCAAACCCCGAGTTTGCTTACACACCAAACCCGGCAAGTATTCTATATCCCAAGATTCAGTTTATTAATCAATCATCGGGAGCCATCATAACAAGCTATAACTGGAACTTTGGCGACGCTTCGGGTATGGGTTCTTCCTTACAAAACCCAAGTTATACGTATGCTGATACCGGAACGTATTATGTTACCCTGATAGATACTTCTATTAATGGCTGCGTGGCAAGCGTTGTGCAACCCGTTATCATAGAACCTGATTTTACGCTGTATGTACCTAATGCTTTTACACCAAACGGAGACGGCAAAAATGAAGTTTTTACAGCTCAAGGAGATGGAATTCTTACGTTTACCATGTATATTTTCGACAGATGGGGTAACCCTATTTTTACTGCCAGTAATATTAATATTGGCTGGAATGGCAGGCGGAATAACAGCACAGGTAGTGAAACATTGCAGGAAGATGTATATGTTTGGAAGATAGATTTGAGCAGCGTTGCCAATAAACAAGGAAGAACATATACAGGTACTGTAACCTTATTGAAGTAACTCGTTTGCCAAAGCGACAAAATCAACCCCATCAAAGTTGCCCGAAGTCATCATTAAGAGGTTTTTGTTTTTCCAGCGGATTGCCTTCAAATAATCTGTAACTTGTTTCGATTGGGTAAATACTTTTAGTTTCTCATCGTCAAAAGCTTCTTTTACCTGCTCAATAGTAATAGGCTTTAATTTCTTGTGTTCTATCGTATGCGGATTGAAATATACAATGGCATCATCAGCCTGTTTCATACAATCTTTATATTCTTTCAAAAAATTCTCATTCAAGCTGCTAAAGGTATGCAACTCCATACAAGCCACTAAATGCCTGTTAGGGTATTGAGATTTCATAGCTTCTATAGTTGCTTTTAGTTTAGAGGGCGAGTGCGCAAAATCTTTATAGAAAGCGAAGTCGGGAGTGATTTTTACCTGCTCTAATCTTTTAGCCGCGCCGGTAAAACTTTGAATGGCTTCATAAAACAATTCATTACTGATTCCTAATTTCTCACAAACCAAACGAGCGCCTTCTAAATTCATCAGGTTATGGTCGCCAAATATTTTAAGCGGAATTTTCTTGTTGCTATGAATCAAATAAGTTGTTCCGTTTTCAATAGTATGTGGCGGAACTGCATAAGGAGTTTTAGCCACAGATTTCGCGGATTTTCGCGGATTATCATCTGTGTAATCCATGGAATCTGTGACTGTTGTTTCTACCAGATGTTTTAACTCTGTATCGGCAGCACAATACATCAAACTTCCGTTAGGTTCTATTAAATGAATGAATTTTTCAAACTGCTCTACATAACTTTTATAGGTAGGAAACACATTGATATGATCCCAGGCTATACCGCTAATGATGGCAATGTTGGGTTTATATAAATGAAACTTCGGGCGTTTATCTATCGGTGAAGCCAAATACTCATCTCCTTCAAAAACGGCTATGGGAGCTTCTTTGGTAAGCTTTACCATCGTGTCAAAACCCTGCAATTGTGCCCCTACCAAATAATCAAAATCTTTTTTAGCATATTTAAGTACATGCAAAATCATAGAAGTAATAGTAGTCTTGCCATGACTACCACCCACCACAACCCGTATCTTATCTTTAGTTTGCTCGTACATATATTCGGGGTACGAGAAAATACGCAGACCTAATTCTTTTGCGCGAATTAACTCAGGATTATCTTCTCTCGCATGCATTCCTAAAATAACGGAATCATAACTTTTATCTAACTTCTCAGGAAACCATCCGTCTTTTTGGGGCAACAAACCTTGCTTTTGCAAGCGTGTACGTGAAGGTTCATTCACCTCGTCATCAGAGCCGGTAACTGTATAACCCTTATTTTTCATGGCGAGTGCCATGTTGTGCATCACACTTCCGCCAATAGCAATAAAATGAATTTTCATTCGAAATAATTTATTCTAAGTACGCTTTAAATAAAAAACAAATAAGGCAAGGCGCTTCCTAATTATTCACATATTTTTGTTGAGATATATATGTACAGCTACTTTATTATTTACAAGCCTTACAAAATGCTATCGCAGTTTGTGCACATGCCTAAAAAGAAAGTGCTGGCAGATTTGGATTACAACTTCCCTGAAGGAACAAACGCCTTGGGCAGGTTAGATGAAAACAGCGAGGGCTTATTAATTTTAAGCAACAACAAGCAACTCACTCATTTATTGTTGAAGCCCGAGAACCTGCATACTCGCGTGTATTGGGTACAGGTGCATGGAAAAGTAAGTACAGAAGCTTTACAAAAATTAGAACATGGCATCACTATCCGTATGCACAAGGAAGATTATTTCACCAAACCCTGCAAAGCCAGAGTGATTGATACGCCCGGTAACTTAGCGCAACGCGGGCACCCGGTAAGTGAAGATAAAATTACAACCTGGATTGAATTGATACTTACCGAAGGTAAATTCCATCAGGTGCGAAAAATGACGGCTGCGGTTGGACACCAAACTATGCGCCTGATTAGAGTAGCTATTGAAGATGTTTTATTACTGGATATGAAACCGGGCGAAGTGCGGGAAATAAAACAAGAAGAACTTTATGGTAAATTAAAAATTGCTTTACCTTAATAGCGAAAAACAAAAAGAGGAAGCGATTAACTTCCTCTTTTATAATATAAACTTTATTCGATTTAGTTGGAACTCACAATTACTTTTTGTGTAGTAACCTTTCCTTCAGAGTTTACCTGTACAAAATAAGCACCCGCATTGTTTATCTGTATATTGGCATAATCGGCTTGTTTTACAATTTGCGCGTTTACTTCTTGTCCGTATATGTTATACACCCGGATTAAATCAAATGTTTTAATATTGCTTACTACAAATGCTCCATCATTTGAGGGATTTGGAAAAATATTAATTCCTGTTCTTGCATCATATAATTTAATTCCGGTACTAAGCGGTTGAGATTTAAAATGTACTTCATCTATTTTTAAATCTGAACCCACAAATGCGGTTGCGGTATCCCTCCAAGAAGATGATTGAAAAGAAACAATAACCGAATCAACAGCGGTTCCGGTATTAAAAGGAATTTCAACATAGTGATATCCGGGTCCGCCAACTGTAGATAAAAGAGTACTGCCGGTTCCATAAACCATATTGCCGCTCTTTTTAAAATTTATATACGTTGAAGCGGTATCATTATTGACAGGAGTATATTTATAATAAAAAGCCAACGTATCAATTTGATGCGTAAAAGGATTTCCTCCTTTTTGTTGGCAGTTGCCACTGCAATTATTAGGGTAATAACCTGTGCTGATTGACCCCGCACTTGATTCTGTAATAGAGCCATTCTTATTAAAATCAAGGAACGATTTTAATTCTGCCGCATAATTGCCCGCCTCCGCATCAGTTGTTTGAGATACCCCATCACCACTGCCATCTGTATTTATATACCAATTAGCAGGTTTGTTAAGTGTTTGGCTTTGCCAGTTTTCAAAGTCACCGTTAAAGCCGGCAGGTTGACTTACACCTCCCGTGAATGATAAACTATCAAACTGAAACATGCTGCCGTTTTTTTGAATGTTATCAAAAACATCACTCGATATAGCGGCAATTATCATTGTATCAGGAGTTGCACTAAGTGCAGGAGAAAAATTAATAGTAAACAAAGTATATGTATTATGTAAGCCATAAAACTTTTTCATATACATCCCCAAACAATTACCCGCTTGTTTAAATACAACTAAAATTCCTGCAGAATCTCCCGCAACAACATTTGATTTATAATATCCACGCAAAGCAGTTGGTTTTTGATTATAAGGTACTCCTCCCTTCCATTGGCAAGGGCTATTCCCACCGGAATTTGTATTAAAATTTCCAATATAACCCATGCAAGTATCATTTGAACCAACATTGGTTGTTAATTGCACCGCGTAACTGCCATGATATGCGTCCGTACTTTGCACACAATTAAAAGGAGAATTGCATTGAAAAAATGTACTTTGATTAGAGCCACTATAGCCCGTAGGAACATTAAATGTGCCGGATGTCCATGTTTCAAAGTTCCCGTTAGGAATTGCGTTTTGAGCTTGCATGGATAATGCGCCGATAAACGCGAAAACTGTTGAGTAAATAATTTTTTTCATGTGCTATTTGTTTTAAAAGTTTAAACAAATGTAAATTAGCTAGAACAGCTATTCCATGAGGATAATCATTAATGAATAAAAAAACAGATGATATATATCATTCATGAGGGTTAGCAGATAGCACACATAAGCCTAAACCCTGCGAGAGCAATCTTGCAGGGTTTTTTATTGGCTTTATGCGCACAACACATCGTTTTGAAGCAACCTCTAACAGCTTAACGCGATGCTTGAACAGCTTGATGCAATGCAAGGATAATTGAACGCGATGCAAGCAAAATCTTCAATCATTCAAGCAACGCGTAAAGCGATGCAAGGATGCTAACAAGCTATGCAACAATGGCTTTACAGCATGCGAGGATGATTGATTGTGATGATACCAAAATATATAATCACACATGCAACGCATGAAGCGATGTAAGGATGATTGCAAGCGATGCAAACATAGCGTTGATTTTACAACTTGTGATGCCGGAAACAGTTTAGTTTCTTTAAAAACAACAACTATTTGTGCCAAAAAGGGTAAATAAACTAATTGTTGTTAAGTGTAATCTTTCTTTCTATTGTTCGCACTCTCTTTAAAAACTTTATATAATTAGTCTTTGTTATATTAGGATATTTAAATCTTGCAGCTAATTCTGCATAATCATGTATTGTTAAGTTTTCAGTATTGTATTTTTCAATCATACAAAGATTATTAATACCTACGCACGAATTAAAAACATATAAATCAGTATAAGCTTTTAAAATTTCCGTTTTATTAAAGTCTTCATTAATTAAAATGGCAAGCATTATCTCATTAATTTTTCTTTTAAAGCTTATCTCTCTTTCATTGGTGATGCTTCTTATTAATTGTTGTACAATTGTGCTTGCTCCTTCAATCCTTGATTTTCTAAATGAAAGATTTTTTAGCGAAGCACGAATAACAGAATAAAAATCAACTCCTTTATGATTAAAATACCTTCTATCTTCAATTGCAATGATTGATAAGATTAAATCATCATGTTGCTGCGTTGCTTTTTTGTTTGACTCCTTAATTTCATTTTTAACTAAGTTTTTTTTAATCTTGAAAGAAGGGGAATTTTTTAATCTAATTAAAGCAAGTATAAAAACAAGGTTTCCAATAATATGATTTATTGCCTTAACCATGTTTTATCCATAGAGATTTCTCCACTTGCGTCTGCAGCAGTAGAAATAAAAACACCTTTAAGGCTATTTTCATGATTTAATTCTAAAATATAAGTTGCGCGTGTCTCTCTCTTTCTTCCTTCTTCATTTATATTTAAGTATACTTTAGATGTTCCAAAATACTTTCTTTCAAAGAAGCCGTCAATATCAATAAGAATTCTTTTCTCCCTTAAAAAAACATTTTCCCTTCCGTCTGGGAAAATCTCTTTTACTTTCTCCCCAGAGCCTGAAATTTCGTATCCTTTTTGAATTAAGTGTATTTTATATTCAATCTTTAAATCTTTGAAAGGAGTATGAGGGGTTTCCAATATTTTCGTTATAGTTTTCCATTCACCTGTCAAATTAACTTTTGTAAAAACATACTCATTTAAAAGAAAAAGAATAAGTGCTAATAGAAGTCCACCTATTATTGTTCCTACTACATTAACTACTATTTCACACATATGATTATGTTAATTTATTAACTAGATTCTATTTAGCCTTAAAGTATCTGTTGTCTCCTTATAAAATTTCTCTAAAATTATTCTAGTCAAATCTGATACTTCTGACAAGTAACTTGAACCACCGTTATAATCAGCTATTATTTCGTTATAAACTTGCCATTCGCCATAAAACTCAGTTGGTTTTAGTTTTCGTTCTTCATATATTCTTTGAAATGTAGAATGAATTTTTTTGGTTCCTAAGTCAACACTTTGTTTGTCTGATATTATTTTTGTTGAATGAACTTGCATAACCCCTAAAGTGTGAGGTTTATTAGTCAGTTTAAACTTTATATTTTCAATGCTTCTTGCTATTCTCGGTCTATTGAAGTCTTCATAGATTAAAATTGCATATGAAATAGCCTCAAGTATTTCATTTTGAGTATTCTCCTTTATTATCTTACCATATTGAGTTTTAAAATAATTATATCTCATTCTAAGATAATTATCTTTTCTTTTAATTGTTCCTGTTTGTGAAAGCCGAATAGTATTCGTCAATTGAAAAAGAAAGACTAAAATAATTATCCAAAGCTCATTTGCTATTGTAGTGAAATCAGGTAAAATATTAGTTTTCACTTTAATTATTCTATCATATAAGAAATATGATAATGTAATAATAGCAAACCAATAAAGTGCTTGCCTATACCAATTTAATAAGAGACCTCTTTCTGTTGCTATATTAAAAAGTAAACGAAAAGCCAGATAATAAATATTAACTAGAAAGACGTTATGTACAAATCTGTCAGCTCCAATGTAATATAACACTGCGGAAACAATAATTAAATAAACTATTGGTGTTAATACTCTAATAAGAAAATTTAAAGCTGGTGCTTCCTCTACTTTTACAAATATTGAGATTTGCATATAACCAATAGAATAAGAATGAGCCCCAATCCAATTAATTATAAAAAAAAGAAATACCCCCAATAGGATATGCAATAGAATAACATCCATTTTATTTTAATTGCTTATTAATGCATAACAAAACTATAATAAAAATTTAACACTTTACCATACAAGAACTGCAGAAAACTTACATGAAAAATGATTTCACGTTAGGAATTGCAGCATGTTGCCGTGCAGCGGGCTTGCCGCGCTTCGCTCGCAATAACAACTTATTGCAAATGATACTTTACCAAGCCTTCCATAGGAGATTGCAAAATAATGCCCTTCTTCAACCCACGCTCTTGCATTACCTGCTGTAACTGCTCTTTAAAGTGCAAAGCCACCGAGCCTACAAAGTTTATTTCTACCTGTTTGTATAAACTGTATTTCTCTACCTGATGCGTAAAGAAATCGGCAAAGCATTGTTTAATTAAATTTTGTATAAAAGCATGCTCCATGTAATTAGCAATCACTTTGGTATAAGAAGCCAGAAACCTTTGCGGCATAGGCTTTTTATATACATGCTCTAAAATGGTTTCTTTGTCAAATTCGGGCAAGGAAGCTAAAGTGGTTTGTAATTCTTTAGGCAGCGCATCCTCCAAATAATACTGAAGCAGTGTTTTACCAATATGCGCACCGCTACCGTGGTCGCCAAAAAAATAACCTACCGATAAAAGACTCTCTTTAATTGCTGCCCCGTCAAAATAGCAACTGTTACTACCCGTACCCAAAATGCAGGCTATACCGGGTTTGTTTCCGCAAAGGGCAATAGCAGCAGCATACAAATCGTGGTTAACGGTTATATGGGCTTTAGTAAAAACAGCAGCTAAAGCATCGTGCATAAGTTGCACCTTTCCTGCGGTAGAGCAACCTGTGCCGTAATAAAAAACCTGAAGGGCGTCGTTGTTTTGTTGCTGTAAAACTTCTGTACTCAATTCTGTCAGCATAATTTTCGACATAGCTTCTGCCGTTTGAAAAGAAGGACTAAAGCCTTGTGTATGACTTTCGGCAATTTGCCTTTTACCATCTAATAAAACCCAGGTGGTTTTGGTACTTCCGCTATCGGCTAGTAGAATCATTTTTAGTTTTACTTTTATCGCTTAGTTTACAAAGCTAAATATATTATGCAAAAAATCTTGTTTGTGTGCTTGGGCAATATTTGTCGCTCTCCCTTAGGCGAAGGAATTATGTTGCATTTTATTGAAAAGAAGAATCTACACCATCAGTTGCAGGTAGATTCTGCCGGAACTGCCGGTTATCATATAGGTGAAGCACCAGACCACCGCACTATTGCCAACGCCAAAAAGAACGGGGTTGACATTAGCAAACTGCGTGCCCGTAAATTTAAAGTAGAAGACTTTGATTCCTTTGATAAAATATATGTGATGGATGGCAGTAATTATAAAGATGTGTTGGCTCTTACAAAAAACGAAGCGCATAAACACAAAGTAGATTATTTACTGAATGTATTGCATCCCCATAAAAACAAACATGTGCCAGACCCCTACTACGGAAGCGAGAAAGATTTTGAAGAGGTCTTTCAATTGGTGTATAAAGCTTGTGAGGAAATACTGGAAGATATAGAGCCTTAATATTTGTTGAATTATTTATTGGCTTAAAAAAAATTAAAAATTACTTTTACAAAAAACTAAAAAAATCTACTTATGAAATTTTTTATTGATACAGCAAACTTAGCGCAGATTAAAGAAGCGCAGGATATGGGCGTGCTTGACGGAGTAACCACAAACCCCTCTTTAATGGCTAAAGAAGGCATTAAAGGGCAAAACAATATTTTGAAACACTATGTAGATATCTGCAACATAACCACCGGCGATGTAAGTGCTGAAGTAATTGCTACCGATTTTGACGGTATGGTAAACGAAGGCGAAGCGCTTGCTCAATTACATGACCGCATAGTGGTTAAAATCCCGATGATTAAAGACGGAGTAAAAGCCATTAAATATTTTACCGAGAAGGGAATTAAAACAAATTGCACCTTGGTATTCTCTGCCGGACAAGCCCTATTGGCAGCTAAAGCAGGTGCAACTTATGTCTCTCCGTTTATAGGAAGATTGGATGATGTAAGTACAGATGGTTTAACCCTGATTGAAGACATTCGTATTATTTACGATAATTATAATTACCAGACACAGATATTGGCAGCCTCTGTGCGCCACCCTATGCATATTATTAATTGCGCTAAACTGGGGGCTGATGTGGCTACTTGTCCGTTAAGTGCTATTACTGCTTTGCTTAACCACCCGCTAACTACCAGTGGCTTGGCGCAATTTTTAGCTGACGCTAAGAAGTAGTTTCCGCGGGGTTTAATTACAAACCTCTGTCAACTCTTTTTGTAATCTTTCTTACGTAATCGCCTTTCTTTATATGTGATACACATATTACGGCAGACATTAATCCGCCTGCAACGCCTGCGGTAACTATATCTTGTCCGGCAAGGTACAGCCCCTTTATGGGGGTTTCGGGTTTAAGCATCGTGTTATTAAATCTGTCGACAGTATGATCTAATCCGTATAGTTCTCCACATGGGTGTGCTCCAAAATGTTTGGCCGATAAAGGGGTTGAAAGTTCCTGATAATCAATCTTTCCTTTTGTTTGCGGCAGGTATTTATATAAATACTCTAACAGGTTGTTACTAAAGGCTTCTTTTCTTTTATCATATTCTTCGCCTCTGTGCCTCCATTTTTCATTTTCCCAGAGTTTAAATGTATCATAATCAACCAGCGCGATTATCTCTATCGTACATTTACCGGGATAACGTTTTTCAAAGTCAGGGTCTTTTGCACCGGGAAAAGAAATGTACACCACAGGTAAATCTTTTGTAATACCCTTTTTATAATCATCCATGTTTTTATCATGGTCGTATCGCTCAGGAAATATCCAGAAGTTTGATTTGGGTATATTTAATTCTGTGGCTGTATGTTTTAATCCTAAGTATAAGCAGCAATAAGAAATAGAATTAGTTAAGCCTTTCATTTTTTCAGGCAACCCTAATTCCTGCTGAACTTTTAGAGGCAACAGCTTTCTATAAGTAATATCTAAACCAACTGTACTGATAATTGTTTTAGCGGATAAAGTTTTGCCATCACTCATTTTTACTCCGGTAGCTTTTCCATTCTCTATCAAAATTTCAGCCACCTCAGCTCTTACCAAAATTTCTCCGCCTGCTTTTTTAATAACAGGGGCAATCTTTTCGAAGAACATAGCCGAACCTCCAACCGGATAGTACCCACCTTCCATATAATGCCTGGTAACCCCGGCATGCATGGCAAAAGAACAGATTTCAGGCGGCAAACCCATATCGCCATACTGTGATGTTAAGATGGCTTTTAATTTATCATTAGTAAAAAGTTCATCCAATACACTCTTGGTCGTTCTGCCCGCATAGCTTAGGTATTTTCTGCGCATCAGTTTACCAATAAGCTTACTGATAAAACCCGGAACAACTTTTTCGGCATAATATCCCATGCCGTATTTTTCCATAGCCATCAGCAACTCTACATATTTTTCGATACCGTTCTTTTCTTCAGGAAACAGCTTAGTAAAGTATTCTGTAAATTGTTTTCTTCCTTTTCTGAATTCAAAGCGTTCGTTTCCAAAATAGGCGCAGTCATATACCTCGCCCATATCAGCCCATTCTATGGGTGTATCGCAAACGTAATCATACACTTTTCTAATCATGGTTGGGCTGCCAACCTCGCCAACATAATGCACACCCACATCCCACTCATATTCATTTCTTCTAAAGGTGTGAGTCATTCCACCCGGGGTGTAGTGCTGTTCCAGCAAGAGAACACGCTGTCTTTCTTTAGACAAGATAGAACCCAAGGCTAAGCCGCTTATACCACTACCTATAATGATGGCATCAAATGTTTTATCTGATTTAAAGTTTTTATAGGAAGAAAAGAGTTTGTTCATACTGCTACCGGTCAAAGATACCGTACTTTTTTATGCGCACACAATTATAATGTTAGTAGAACGCATGTAGGCAAATTAATAAGATTAAGATGGTAATTTGCCTTTTAAATAAAATTCTTATATTTATTCGCCCATCAATACATAAAAAAGATGAAAAAAGTATTTATCAGCCTGGTTGCCATAGTGTTTTGTATCAACCTGCGTGCACAAGACACTGTAAAAGTAAAAACCAATTTAACTCCCGAACAGGAGGCAGAGAACGCCTACAATCTGGCTTTAGAGATGATGGGTAAAAAAGATTACAATGCCGCCATTGATAATTTTACCAAAGCTGTAACGCTTAACCCCAACTTTGATAAAGCTTTTGTAAATCGTGGTTTTGCTAAGTACGAGAGTAAAAAGAATGATGATGCCATTGCGGATTTCAATCAGGCGAACACATTGAAACCATCTGCTGATGGATACTTTGGTAAAGGCGAATGTTTTTATGCCATGAATAAAAGAGATTCAGCCACACAAAATTTAAACAAAGCTGTTGCATTGGATAGCAAATATGCCAAAGCTTTTTACCTGCGTGGGCAAATAAAGTTTGAAGCCAAAGATTACAAAGAAGCTATTGAAGATTACGATAAAGCCATTGCCGCTAAACCCGATTATGCTTATGCATACAACGATAGAGGCTCCGCTAAAAAACAAAACGGAGATGCCGCAGGCGCTATTGCCGATTATGAAAAGGCGGTTCAGCATGATAATAAAATGTTTTTTGCTTATAACAACTTGGGTTCGGCGATGCGAGATAAAGGAGATAATACAGGCGCTATAGAAGCCTATAACAAAGCCATTGCTATAAAACCTGATTACTACATAGCCCTAAATAACCGTGGCTCTGCCAAATTAAATAAGAATGAAATTGCCGGCGCCATTAATGATTTTGAAGCCGCGTTGGAAATAAAAAAAGATTATGTATTAGCCATGAACAATATGGCTTCTGCTTGCATAAAAAAGAAAGATTTTACTAAAGCCGCTGAATGGTGCAACAAAGCCTTGGTAATTGACGAGGATGCGACCGCCTGCTACATCAACAGGGGTATTGCCAAACAAATGCTTAAAGATGAGGATGGCGCCTGTGCCGATTGGAAACAAGCGGCTAAGTTGGGAATGGCTTTAGGGAAAAGTTATTCAGCCGGTTTGTGTGATTAAAAAGAAATAGAAAAAATTAAAAACAATAGTATATGAACTCTGTAAAAATACTTTTCGTAGCGGTACTATTTTTATTGCTAAACATAATTGCAAACGCACAAAGCGTTCCCTTTGATAAAGCCCATTTTCCGAATCAGAAAGACCAGCTGAAAGATGCCAGAAAAAGTTTTGAAGATGGTAAAGATGCTTTTGAACTGGGTAAAAAGGAGTATGATTATTTGTTGGAGCAATACGTTGCCATACATAAATACTTCCCCGTAAGCAGACGTGATTATGGTCATTCGGGCGATATTTATTTTAAACAAGCATTACCACTATTAGAAAGAGCGCAGGCATTTAATCCAAATAACAATGAGCTTAATTTTATGTTGGGATTTTGTTATTTCGTTTTTGACCCGCGTTCAGATAAAGTTATTCCACTTCTTGAATCGTCTTATAAATTAAATCCTACAGCAAACGAACCAGATGATACTTATATTTTAGCATGGGCTTATCAGTTAAACATGCAGTGGGATGAGGCGATAAAGTATTATCAACTTACACTTGCCTACGTAAATACAAAAAAAGATAATCCTGTTTTCACAGAAGAGTTGAATAAAAAAATTGGCGAGTGTAAGAGCGGAAAAGAATTTGTGGCACACCCTGTGCGCACTTTTGTAGATAATCTGGGCACCGCCATAAACACAAAGTATTCTGAGTACAGCGCGTTTATTAATGCGGATGAAACAATGGTTATATTTACTTCTTGTCGCGATAATTCTGTGGGTGGAAAAACAGACCCTAATAATGGAGATTTTTTTGAAGACCTTTATATATCTACTAAAGAAAATGGCAAATGGAAACCCGCCCTGAACATGGGGCCTCCTATTAATACGGAAGATCATGATGCAACGGCCGGTCTGTCGGCTGATGGTACTACGATGTTTATTTACAGATTTAAAGAAAAAGATGGTGGCGATTTGTATGTGAGTCATTTGAATGGGAGTGTTTGGAGCAAACCCGAACACTTAGGCAAAAACATAAACTCTAAAGCACATGAAACTTCGGTAAGTATTTCTTACGATGGGAAACAGCTTTACTTTATAAGCAATCGGGATGGAGGTATTGGAGACGGAGATATTTACGTTTGTAACTCAGACGGTAAAGGCGATTGGCAAATGGCGCAGAATGCAGGTCCTTCGCTAAATACTAAATACCCTGAAGAAGGTGTATTTATGCATCCGGACGGTAAAACCATGTATTTTAGTTCTAAAGGGTATAACACCATGGGTGGTTATGATATTTTTAAATCTGTTTATGAGAATGGCAAATGGGGTACACCCGAAAATTTAGGTTATCCTATTAATGGGCCTGAAGATGATGTGTTTTTTGTAGTAAGCGGAAGCGGTTATCATGGTTATTTCGCTTCGGCAAAAGCAGGTGGTTATGGAAGAATTGATATTTACCGGATTACTTTCTTGGGTCCGGAGAAACAGCCTTTGTTAATGAACGAAGATAATCTCTTGGCAAGTGTCGCGGCACCCGTTAGCGATTTTAAAGCGGAGAAGATTGTGAGCAAAGGCCCTAAAATGACGATGTTGAAAGGTGTTATAACCGATGAGCAAACCAAGCAACCTTTGGAGGCGCAAATAGATTTGATTGATAATGATAAGAACGAATTGTTAGCTACCTTTAAATCTAATAGTGCTACGGGTAAATATTTAGTGTCGCTCCCTTCAGGAAAGAACTATGGTATTGCTGTGAAGAAGGATGGGTATTTATTCCATTCAGAGAATTTTAATTTGCCTGCTACTGCCGATTTTCAGGAAGTAGAAAAGAATATTGAGTTGAAGAAAATTGATATTGGTAAAACTATTGTACTGCGCAACATCTTCTTTGATTTTGATAAAGCAACCATTCGCTCTGAATCGGCTAATGAGTTAGATAGATTAATAAAACTATTAACCGATAACCCCGGCATACGTATTGAGTTGGGTAGTCATACAGACAGCAAAGGAAGTGACGCTTATAATATGAAGTTATCGCAGCAACGTTCTGAATCTGTTGTGAATTACTTAATAGGTAAAGGGATTGCCGCATCCCGTTTAGAAGCTAAAGGTTATGGTGAAACGGTGCCTATCGCTACCAACGATACCGATGAAGGCAGGCAACAAAACCGCCGGACAGAGTTTAAGATTTTAAGTAAGTAATTTTACTTTCTGTATTTTACTTCCAAAGCGTGAAGTTCAATTAAAGGCTTTAGAAACTCCTCTAAGTCATATACACATAATTGAGATGCTGCATCGCACAGAGCTTTTGCAGGTTCAGGATGTGTTTCAATAAAAATGCCATCTACGCCACTGGCAACACCTGCGCGGGAAAGTACTGGTAAAAACTCTCTGGCACCGCCTTTGGCATCCGAACTGGGGATACCATATTTGCGCACACAATGGGTAATATCAAACACAACGGGGTAACCTAAATTGTTCAAATGAAAGAAACTGCGTGGGTCAACAATCAAATCATTATAACCAAAAGTATAACCACGCTCGGTAAGAATAACGTTATCGTTTCCGGCTTCTATACATTTTTGCAAAGGATGTTTCATGTTATCCGGCGCCAAAAACTGTCCGTGTTTAATGTTTACTACTTTGCCTGTTTTTGCGGCAGCCACCAATAAAGTAGATTGCATACAGAGGTAAGCGGGTATTTGTAACACATCGCATACAGCGCCTGCAGCCGCGGCCTGGTCAGGATAATGTATGTCGGTTAAAATAGGGAAACCAAACTGCTCTTTTACTTTAGCAAGAAGCTTTACGCCTTTATCCAAGCCCGGACCATCGTAATATTTTAAACTGCTACGGTTGTCTTTTTGGAAAGAAGATTTGTAGATGATATTAATTTTCATGCGCTCGGAAACTTCTTTCAGTTTCTCGGCAGTTTTCATCATAATAGATTCTTCTTCTATTACGCAAGGACCGGAGATTAGGAACAAGTCGTTACTTCCGCACTCAATATTGCCAACTTTTACTATCTTTTTGTTCATTATTTATCTATTTTATTATGCATAAATTGTTCGAAAAAACTATACTCTACTTCGTAAACTTTTTTTGGCTTAACGCCTAGTTCTACTTTCTCAAATAATTCTACTAATTTTTTTCCATCTATTAACTCAATTGGTGGAGCTCCATCTCTTGATGCTTCTCTTTTGGCATCTTCAGAAAAAGTACCCGTTGTTAACATAATTCCTTTTTCAGCTCTACCAATCATGGCGTTTCTAAAATCTCCAATTTGGGCTCTTGAAACGGTTCCTTTGTATCTTTTACATTGAAATAACACCTTAATACTTACGAATGGATTTAACTCCAAAGTGCCGTAACCATCAATTCCTTCATCATGTGAGGCTTTAGTCACGTTTACATTTTCAAAACCATGCTCTCTTAATAATCTTTTGCATACATGTTCAAATCCAATAGGAGATAAAGATTGTAATACTTCAAGTAGGCTAGGCACAATCTCATTCTCTAATTGTTCCGGCTCTTCTTCTTCTTGCCTGTTTATAACCTCTGGTTGTTGTTTAGTCTTCTTTGCTTTTTGATGGATTTCCACCCATTTAAGAAAAATGGCCCTAGCTTGTTCTACTGATAGTTTTGCTTTTTGTCCTTTGGATGTTAAAGACCAAACTCCATGTTTAGAATCGTCAATGCATCCTTCCCATACTAAATATTGCCTAGCCCAAGCAACTTGGTTATGAAATTTTAATATACCGGTCTTTGTCGTTTCTTCAAGTTTCGAATCAGGTATTTTTAGGTCAATTGCGATTTGGTTAACAACCTCTTTAGGTTTGCCAGAACCACCTAGTTCTCTTAATGCATCAAGTAGAGGACCAAACCAATTTGTAAATTGGGCATGTTTTGTTTTTTTTTCCGGCATCAGGTTGTAATTATAATCTTCTAAATAAATCTTTAATATAATTTAAATTAACCTTTTGTTGCCAGTTGTCGCCAAAGGCATGGTTCCACATAAAGGGTAAGTTATAAGAAACGGTTGCCATAGCTGTTATGGTTTCTTCGCTCCAGTCTTTACTTAAATTTTGTGGCAACACAATTTTATGTTTGGCAATCATTTGCATAAACTCACTATGTCCTTTTAAATAAATATCACCCAAGTGCTGGAAGATGATGCAGTTTGCATAGCAATGTCGTGTGCCTAATATTTTAGATAAACCATAACTCAACGCATGACAAACACCCACTTCGCTATACGTTAAACTTAAGCCACCCATAAGAGAAGCAACCATTAGTTTATCATTATTCTCGGGAGTTTGCCCTGCTTTATCTCCCAAATAAATCTCCCTGCACAATTTTAATGATTGCTCGCCATAAGCTAAACTAAACGCGTTATTACGAATACCTGTTTCGCTTTCTATGCAATGAATGTAGGTATCCATGCCGGTATAAAACCACCAGTCGGTTGGTACGCTGGCAATTAATTCGGGGTCTAAAATAACCTGATTAAAAACTGTCCAATCGCATTTTAAACCCAGCTTCTTTTCAGGTCCGGTAAGTACTGCTGTCATAGAAACTTCAGCACCTGTACCCGAAATGGTTGGCACACCTAAATGATATATACCTGCTTTTTTGATGAGGTTTAATCCCTGATACAAAGTAGATGAATCCTCGTTGGTTAGCATTAATGATAATGCTTTTGCAATATCCATAATGCTGCCACCGCCAATTCCGATAACGCCGCTGGGCAAACCTTTCTTTGCCAAAATCTCATCACGAAGTGTATCTATTTGTTCCGTAGTTGGTTCGTGCGGGTCAACATCAATGTAATAAATTAAATCCTCGGGTTTGTTTTGCAGCTTGTTTGCTAATTCTTTTCCTTTAAAATAATCATCAACTACATAAACAAAGTAGTGATTGTTCTCTTTACGAACTGGTTCAACCGTTTCAGCTAATTGCGAAAACGAACCACGACCATAAGTTACTTTATCTATATTTTTAAAATTTTTGTGTTGCATAATTATAAAAGTCCCTTTGTTTCTTTAATTATTCTTTGTTTAACATCTTGCCACGTTAAACTTTTTTCACGAAGTAAAATTACGTCATTTTCTGTTTCTGCTTCTTCAAAATAAGTCAAACTTCTGGTTAAACCAAAAACATCCTGTGTTTTAAACTTCTCTTTAAACAGTTCAATGAGTTTATTTATATTAAATTTTTGCAACAGAAAATATAAGTCATAAAAATCCTTTCTTGCCCCTCTGTTGGCAAAAGCGTTTAATTTCATCGCAGCAATGTCTTCATCATTTAACAAACGAATGCCCTCTATTTCAATTCTCTTACGAATTGGCCGGATGGGAAAATACACCAAATCTGTTTTTACTTTATTTATAAATATGTGCGCCCCGATGGGGGTTTTAAGCTTTATGTCTATATTTATTTTCGAACTTAAATCATTTAAAAGGTAGTCCACATCAAATTTTTCCCAATCAAAAAGGTCTATATCTTCTGATATTCTATGCCCATATAAAAGTGCTAACGCCGTTCCTCCCGCTAACGTAAAATCCTTAAGAGTGGGTTCTGCCATTACCAACTTTAATACATCCAGTGTATCTGGTCGGAGCGCATCAAATTGTAGCATCTAAATTTTTCTAAAGGTACGTCAAATATGTGGTGAATAAAGTGGACCGTTTTTCTACTCAATGAGCGCGCATTTACAGCGGCCTCCGCTATTTTTTTCTCGCCATAATACCGTTTCATTTCGTGCCAATCTTCCATCCCCCAATACTCTAACACACGGCAAATAATCCATTGATAGCTTTTGTCCCAATCAATGGTGTCGTAATTGGTATCCCAGAATATTTCGCGCGATAAATTCATTTATGCGTGAACAGGCTTCGTGGCTTTAGTAACACATTCAGAAATTTTTGAAGCGAGTGTTTTCATATCTTCTTCTGTCCATTTATATTTAATACCGAAAGAAATTAAACGGCCTATTACTTCCTGTGTTTTTGGTAAGTGAAGGTTCTTATAATTTTGTGGCGCGCCTAAAATTTCGATAGGAAGTTTAGAAACGGTGCGCATTTCTTTAATATGATCCCACTGGTTGATAAAGTGGTACATATTTTTAAACCAATAATCAAAACCAACTACACCGGTTGCCTTCATTTCATCTACCACACGCTGAGCTGTTGCTGTATCCGGTAACAGCAGGTTTAAACAGGTTGCAGAATCTCCATCGGGGTCGGCAAGTTTTGCGAAAGATATGCCGGGAGTTTTAGCTAATAAATCCTGCATAAATTTTTTATTCTTGCGGTTTTTCTCTTTAATAACAGGAACCCTGCGCGTTTGTGCCACACCAATGGCCGCATGTAATTCAGAGATGCGGTAATTAAATCCTAAATACGGATGTTGCTCCATGCCACGCACAGCGCCAATGTGGTCGTGCCCGTGGTCGGAATACACATCTGCTTTTTTATAGGTAGTTTCATCATTGGTAACCAATACACCGCCTTCTCCGGCAGTTGCAATTTTAAAGAAATCAAAAGAGTAACAACCCGCTTTACCAAACAAACCTGTGGAAGTTCCTTTATAAGAAGATGCAAACGATTGTCCGGCATCTTCTACTAAAATAAGTTTATGCTCGTTCACCACCTTCATAATGCTATCCATATCGGCCATACCGCCACACATGTGTACCAAACAAACTGCTTTGGTTTTTGGTGTAATGGCTTTTTTAATTCCTTCCGCACTCAGGCAAAGTGTTTCATCAATTTCGGCAAATACGGGCAAAGCGCCTATAAACAATACCGCTTCTATGGTTGCCATAAAGGTAAACGGCGGAACGATAACTTCATCGCCCGCACCAATGCCGCTGGCAGCTAAAGCTGTTGCTACGGCAGTTGAACCGCTGCTCATGGCGTGTGCATATTTGGCACCTGTTATTTTTTTTACTTCTGTTTCAAAATCTTTTGCTTTCCAATGGTTGTTGCGCAGCGCGTCATGGTTATAACGAAACAACACTCCGGTTGATAACACATCATCTATTTCTTTACGCTCTTCGGCGCCAAATAATTCTGTTCCTGGCATGGGTAATTTTTTAGGCTACAAATATACGAATTTTAGCCCCCTGTTTCCGGCATCCCCTTCTTCATTTAAAAAGAAGGTAATACATGGTTTTTGTAAGCTTTTGCTTATTTTTGACACATAATTTTAGTTTAAATGAATTACAATACACAATTACCACACCTTATTATTTCCGAATACGGCAGGAACGTGCAAAGCATGGTGGAGCATTGTTGCACGATTGAGAACAGGGATGACCGCAACCGTTGCGCAAAAGCTATAATACAGGTTATGGGGCAGCTTAACCCGCACCTGCGCGATATACCTGATTTTACGCACAAACTTTGGGATCATTTGCTGATTATTTCTAAATTCAAATTAGATGTGGATAGCCCGTATCCTAAACCATCGGCAGAAACATTTGAAACCAAACCTAAGAATGTTCCTTACCCGAAAGGGAAAATAAAATACCGCCACTACGGAAAAATTATCGAAGATATTATTGAGAAAGCGAAAGATTATAAAGAGGGCGAAGAGAAAGATGTGTTGAAACGAGTGGTTGCCACACAGCTGAAAAAATCATACCTAACCTGGAATAAAGATACGGTGCTGGATGAGGTAATATTTAAGCATTTAGCGGAGCTTTCAAGTGGGGCGTTAAAGATGGATGAATCTGAAAAGTTATCAGATGCAAGTGATTTAATAAAACGCGGTCCGCTTAATATTAATACCAGTCTGGGTGTTAAAAAACAGCATGGCAAGAATAACTTTAAACATAAAAAATTTAAACGAAAATAACAAAGCAGGATGGCCGTTTTTGAAGTAACCGGAGGTAAACATTTAAAAGGAGATATTATACCGCAAGGTGCAAAGAACGAGGCTTTGCAGGTTATTTGCGCGGTTTTGCTTACTGCTGAAAAGGTTACCATTGGTAACATTCCCGAGATTGTTGATATACTTAAACTGATTGATTTGCTGAAAGACCTTGGAGTAAAGGTTGAAAAGACAGGACATGAAGAATATACCTTTCAGGCAGATGATGTAAATGTTGACTTTATTGTTTCGCCCGAGTTTAAAAAGAAAGGCGGAAACCTGCGTGGCTCCATTATGATTGTAGGACCTATGTTAGCCCGCTACGGCAAAGCGTATATGCCTAAACCGGGTGGAGATAAAATTGGCAGAAGAAGAGTTGATACACACTTTTTAGGTTTCGAAAAACTGGGTGCTGAGTTTATATACGATGATGTTAACGAGATTTTTAAAGTAGAAGGGAAAAACCTGCGTGGTGCTTACATGTTGTTAGATGAAGCATCTGTTACAGGTACTGCTAATATTTTGATGGCTGCTGTTTTAGCCGAGGGAGTTACTACGATATATAATGCCGCCTGCGAACCATACCTGCAACAGCTTTGTACTATGCTTAACAGTATGGGCGCAAAAATTACTGGCGTAGGTTCTAACCTGCTGACTATTGAAGGGGTGAAGAAACTAAACGGAACCAAACACCGCTTGCTGCCCGATATGATTGAAATAGGCTCTTTTATTGGTCTTGCAGCGGTTACCCAATCTGATATTACCATCAAAAATGTGGCTTATGAAAAGCTTGGTGTTATTCCCTCTGTATTTGAACGCTTAGGAATTAATTTAATTCGAAAGGGAGAAGACCTGCACATTCCCGCGCAAGACCATTATGAGATTGATACCTTTATTGATGGCTCTATACTAACGGTTGCAGATGCACCCTGGCCCGGTTTTACGCCTGATTTAATTAGCATTGTGTTGGTTACCGCCATACAGGCGAGAGGCAATGTACTCATTCATCAGAAGATGTTTGAAAGCCGTTTGTTTTTTGTAGATAAACTGATTGATATGGGCGCGCAAATTATTTTAAGCGACCCGCATCGTGCTGTGGTAATGGGCTTAGATAGAAGAACCCAATTAAAAGCCATACAAATGGCATCTCCCGACATACGCGCCGGTGTTTCTTTATTAATCGCCGCGCTTAGCGCTAAAGGCAAGAGTACCATCTTTAATATCAACCAAATAGACAGAGGCTATCAACACATTGATACTCGTTTGAATGCCATTGGCGCGGAGATTGTAAGGAAGCAATAAAAATTACCGCGACAATAATGAAGGTAATTCCATCCTGTTTTTTATTTCCCTAATTAATTCGCACTTTTAACCTCTTAATTTTTTTTACTTGTCTGTAATTGATGAAATAAAAGCCCCCATCGCTTCTCACATGGATGCGTTTGAAATAAAATTCAAACAATCTATGAAAAGCTCTGTGCCCCTATTAGAGAAAATTACCAGCTACATCGTAAAGCGCAAAGGCAAACAAATACGCCCGATGTTTGTGTTTCTCTCCGCGCAAATGCATGGCGAGATTAACGAAAGCACCTACCGCGCCGCTGCCCTGATAGAGCTTTTACACACTGCTACCTTAGTGCATGATGATGTGGTGGATGACAGTAACGAGCGCAGAGGTTTCTTCTCTGTTAACGCTCTTTGGAAAAACAAAATAGCGGTGCTTATTGGCGATTATCTTCTTTCAAAAGGGTTGCTGCTTTCTTTAGATAATGATGATTTTCATTTATTGAAATTAGTGAGTAATGCCGTTCGTGAAATGAGTGAAGGCGAATTACTGCAAATAGAAAAAGCGCGCAAGCTGGATATATCGGAAGAGATTTATTTTGAAATCATCCGCCAGAAAACCGCTACGCTTATTGCCGCCTGTTGCGCTTCGGGTGCCGCATCGGTTACGCAGGATAAGCGCCTTATAGAAACCATGAAACAGTTTGGAACCCAAACGGGCATAGCTTTCCAAATAAAAGATGATTTATTTGATTTTGGCGATGGCACCGAAATTGGCAAACCAACCGGCATTGATATTAAAGAAAAGAAAATGACCTTACCGCTTATTTATGCGCTTAATAATTCTACATTTTTAGAGAAAAGAAGAATCATTAACATCGTAAAGAATCATAATGAAAACCCTAAAAAAGTTGCCGAGGTAATTGATTATGTATTTGATAAAAAAGGAATTGAGTACGCCGAAAAAATTATGCGGCAGTATAAAGACAAGGCATTAAATTTGCTGAAAGATTTGCCGTCCAGTGAAGCAAAGAAATCGTTAGAACAATTAGTGATATACACTGTAGAAAGAAAGAAATGAGGAAAGGAAAATTCAAAATTCAAAATTCAAAATTCAAAATTGTTGCGGGTTACCTGCTACTTGCTACCTGCTGCTTGTTACTCAATGCCTGCACTTCTAATCAAAAGACAGACATAACAAACCCGGCGGCTCCCGCGCAAGATTCGGTAAGTAAACAAATACAATCTCAGATGGATAAGATTGTAGATGACCTTGCGCCGCCCGATACAGATTACACAGGAGAGTTTTTTCAGAAATATGAAACAGGTGTAGTAAAAACTAAAGGTTATTTCAGGTTTGGCAAGCGCCACGGACAATGGTTTTATTTTTATCCGAATGGTTATTTATGGAGTGAAGCTTTTTACGAAAACGGCAAAATGAACGGACACTCTAAAGTATATTCCGAAAACGGGAAGCCATACGCCGAAGGAGAATACAGAAGAGACTTGTCGGTTGGATTGTGGCATTATTATGATACCACCGGAGCGGTTATAAAAGAAGTTAGCTATGACAGCTTAGGCAAAGTGGTTAGCGAAAAAAACATTGAACTAAAAAAACGATGAGCGCAGAAAAACTCCAACATATAGTTTCGGTGGATGTGTATGCTACCGCTAAACAATTACCTGCTGATGAACAAACCCTGCTTCAACAGGCCACTAAAATTATGCTCGCTGCCTACGCACCTTATTCTAACTTTAAAGTAGGGGCTGCTGTTCTTTTAGAGAACGGTAAAATTATAACCGGCAACAATCAGGAAAATGCCGCTTACCCATCGGGTATGTGTGCCGAACGTGTGGCTATATTCTATGCGGGGGCTCAATATCCTGACGTTGCCATAAAGACTATTGCGGTAACCTGCGAGGCGGAAGCCGAGCAGCCTGTAACGCCCTGTGGTGCTTGCCGACAAGCCATTGCCGAGTATGAACAACGTCATAACAAAAAAATAAAATTAATTATGGCAACGCCAACAGGCAAAGTTTTTTCCACCAATGGTATAGAAACCTTATTGCCTTTTATGTTTAGCAGCAAGTACCTTAAAAAGTAGTTTCTTTTTGACCCAAGCCTTTTGGCGAACAGCATGATACCATAAGGCCAATAAATGAAAAATCGTGAAACAACAAATAGCTCATATTGCCTTGGTGGTTGCCGACTACGATGATGCTATTAAATTCTATACCGAAAAATTACACTTCACACTTATTGAAGACACTGTTTTAAGTGAAACCAAACGCTGGGTTTTAGTAAAGCCTCCGGGTGATACTAGTTGTTGTTTGTTACTTGCCAAAGCTGCCAATGATGAACAGAAAAGCAGAGTGGGAAATCAAACAGGTGGAAGAGTGTTTTTGTTTTTATATACCGATGATTTTTGGAGAGATTATAAAAATATGCAACAAAACGGAATATCATTTGTTAGAGAACCTGTTGTGGAAGCATGGGGAATAGTTGCCGTGTTTAAAGATTTGTATGGCAACTTGTGGGACTTGATAGAACCGAAGACTACTATATAACATTCAACTTAATGCCCGCTATATAAAGAGCAATAATTATTGCGCCTGCAATAATGCGGTACCAGCCAAACAATTTAAACCCATGTTTGGTAAGGAAATTAATAAAGAACTTAATGGCAAGCAAGGCAACTACAAAAGCAACTACGTTGCCTACGGCTAACAGTTTTACCTCATCGCCAGAAGGCAAGCCGTTGTGCTTATAAAAATCATACAGTTTTTTGCCTGTGGCGGCAAACATGGTAGGCACCGCCAGAAAGAAAGAAAACTCAGCGGCTGTTTTGCGGTTCAGCTTTTGCGATAAGCCACCCACAATGGTAGCTCCGCTTCTGGAAACCCCCGGCACTAAAGCTAAACATTGAAACAAGCCAATCTTTAAAGCCTGTATATAATTTACATCGTCGGTAGATTGTATTTCTTCTTTGGTAAACCACTTATCAATAAATAAGAAAATAATACCGCCTAAGAACAACGCAATAGCCACACCCAGCGGACTTTCGAGCAGACTATCAATTACATTGCCCAGCAACACCCCCGCAATGGCAGCAGGTATAAAAGCAACAAACAATTTAAAGTAAAAATTAACCGACTGAAGGAAGCGTTTAAAATACATAACCACCACCGCAGCTATGGCGCCTAACTGAATACAAACCGTAAACAGTTTCACAAACTCGGTAACGGGCATACCCATCAGTCCGGTGGTAATAATCATGTGTCCGGTACTGGATACGGGTAAAAACTCGGTAAGCCCTTCAACAATGGCTAATACAATGGCTTGCAACCAACTCATAAACTACTCAGCTTTTTTAGGACGGCGCATAATGGCAATCATAATGGTGGCAAAGCCAGCCAAACAAACCAAAGGCGCCAGGGTAATACGACGGAAACTAAAAATTTCGGGGTTAAATACATTGGGGTCATCACTGCCTCCGCCCATCATTAGCAGGTAGCCCAACACAATAAGCACCACACCCGTTAAAAAAAATTTATAGTTTTCTCTGGCAATGCCAAAGCCTTTGTTTTCAGTACTCATGCAAAATAAATTTAGGCAAATATAAGGTAATTTAGAATCGCGAAGCACTCAGCGAAACAAAAAGGAAAACAAATACAATGAGCTAATTTATAGAACATAATTAATTCAAGTCGTTAGGGTAGCATAGGTTTTGGTTTATTGGTTCGCAAAACAAATTTACTTCCCCTTTGACTAACCCTGTTTTTAAAGAACTTTAACTAACAACTTGAATTACTTTATTAAAAACCACCATTCATCCCAATCTTTTTTGGTGTTTTCCTTAAAATCTTCAGTTTTGCTATAGAATCCGGTAGTAAATTTGTGCCGCTTTAATTCAAAGAATATCAAACATTAAGTTAAACAACATGAGAAAATCAACTATTTTATCTCTAATTATTGGTGGAAGCGTTATTATAGCTTCAGGTTTTACTGCGGCAAGCAGTAGTGGCATTGCTTACTACACAAATTCTCCATCAGATGGGGCTACTTGCAGTTCTTGCCATAGTGGTGGTTCTACAACGCCTGTAGCTTCTATTACAGCATCTCCTGCCTGGGGCGGTAGCGGCAATAATTTAACCTACACACCTGGAACGACTTATACTATTACAATAAATCAAACTTCGTCTTATTCCGGATACGGATTTGATATGGAGATTATGAATACTAATAGCGCATCAGGTACTACTGACGCAGGAACAATGACGGCATTAAATACCACATATTTAAAAAACAATGGCACCGGACCAACTAATGTTACGCATAAACAACGTATTCCTACAGGAACATCCGTTACGGTTAAATGGGTTGCTCCTGCCAGTGGTACCGCTTATTTGTATGCGGCTATTCTTGGGGAAAATGATAATGGAAGTACCAGTGGAGATAAAGTAGTTAATGTAGCGTATATTTTAACGCCTGCCGCTGCTGCGCCAGTCGCTGCATTTACATCTTCAAGCTCTTCTTCTTGCACCGGACAAAGTATCACGCTTACTGATAATTCAACCAATAGCCCTACTTCATGGGCATGGACAATGACGGGTGGCACACCAGCTTCTTCAACTTCTCAAAACCCAACAGTTTCTTATAGCAGCGCAGGTACTTATACCGTTAGTTTGGTCGCTACCAATGGCGGTGGAAGCAGTGCGCCGGTTTCTCATGTAATAACTGTAAATGCGCCTCCTGCTGTAACAGCGCCATCTATGACCATGTGTAGTTCTCAATCATCTATTACTTTATCCGCAAGTGGTGCAAGCACCTACTCATGGAGTACCGGCGGCACCAACGCTACTTGTGTGGTAAGTCCTACCAGCAGTACTACTTATAGTGTTTGGGGAACAAGCAATGGCTGCAGAAGCGCAGCGGTGCCTGTATCTGTTGTGGTTAGCAACTGTACCGGTATCTCTAATTATAGCATAGCTAATCAAATCAACATTTTCCCTAACCCCGCCAGTGATTTATTAAACATTAATTTAGGTTTGTTATCAGGCACTAAAACAGTAGAATTATATGATGTATCAGGCAGATTAGTCGCGCAAAAAAATACAGACGGTGATGCTATGCAAGTAGAATTGGCAGATGTATCTAAAGGAACTTATTTCGTGAAAATATTAAATGAGAAGAATATAGTTGCGGTAAAAATGATAGTTGTTTCTAAGTAATGACTTTTCTGTAATTAGCTTTAAAAAACCCACTAAACGTGGGTTTTTTAGTGATTTGAATCATTTAAATATTCAGTTTTACTTTAGTATTTCTTAGTAAATTTGACCCGCTTTAAAGACAAAATTAGACCCATTTCATATGAAAATAAATAAGTCGGCTATACTGATAATTGGTAGCGTAGCTACCATCCTAACATCCTGTTATTGGAAAAATTGGGATAAGATAAATACGGTCTCAGGAGGTAGCGGTGGCGGTTCCACCTCAGGAACAACTTGCTCGGTACCGGCAGACTCTATTCTATATAATGGGACAAAAGTTTTTAGACCGGATACTGTAGTAGGTATTAACACCATCATGTCTTACAGTATAGATATTGCGCCTATAATTAGTAGCAATTGTGCAACCAATTCTTCTTGTCATGGTTCGGGCGCTACAGTAGGAAAAGACTATACCATTTTCTCAAACCTATATTCAGATTGTAAGCATGACACTACAGGTTCTACACTTTTTCAATATATCTCCGGTACGGGTGTTGGAGTTGGCGATCAGATGCCCAAAGGAGGCGCGCCTTTATCTACCTGTTTGCATAATAAAATTAGAAACTGGATTCACCAAGGTGCCCAGAGTAATTAACTCATAAAATACATCCCCTAATTAAATTAAAAAAAGATTTCTATGCATTTTAGTAAATTAGTTTGCGCATCTGTTTTAGTGTTTGGTCTTATTGTAACTAATACTATTAATGCGCAAAACACAGCCAAAAGCACCAACATTAGCACTATTAACGGCAAGAAATATTACCTGCATAAAGTAGCTCACGCGCAAAGTTTGTATGGCATTGCGAAAATTTACGGAGTAGATACTAAAGCTATATTAGACGCTAACCCCGGTGCCATGAAGGGTATAATTGTTGGGCAGGAATTAAAAATTCCTTTTAATAATACTGTTACATCCGGCACACCAAATGTAACGAATGTAGATAATACAACTCCAGCTAAGCAGGATAATGCTAAGGCTACAGAGCAGCCTCAACAAGCACAAACTTCTTCTACAAATACTACTTCGTCAAACGCAAGTTCTTCAACTGATGTGGATTTGCTAAGCATGGTAGATGATGGTACTAGCGCTAAAAAGGAGAAAGAATACGTTACAGCTACATTTAAATCTACCCGTAATATTAATTTCCATACATCAGAAATATTGGGGAAACGTTGTTTAGATATAAGAATACAACATCGCTTTGGCGATTTAAGCTCGGGAGCCAATAATGCCTGGGGGCTTGATGGCGGCGCTACTATTATGGTTAGCGCTGAGTATAGCCACAACGGGCGTTGGATGGTGGGTATATCTAGGTGTAGCTATAATAAGGTTTCTGAAGGTTTTTTTAAATGGAAGATATTAAGACAAGTAAAGCACGGCTTACCATTCTCGCTTACTTATTTTGGAGGATTGTATTATTCTGCTTTGATGAATACCGCGGTTGGACAAACCTCTCCTGATTTTTATGACCCTAAAAACCCTACACAACGTATGTCTTTTGTGCATGAGCTGATTATTGCCAGCAAGATTACACCATGGCTATCATTGCAAGTTGCCCCATCGTATGTGCATTATAATTTAGTGGGGACTGCTATTGGGATGACAGGTAATGATTGTTTTGCTTTATTAGGTGTGGTTAGGGCGAAGTATAATAAGCGTCAGGCAATTATTTTTGAATACGGATACCGTGTAAATACAAACTATGTTGCCACAGGAGCCAAATACTATAATACCATGGGCATTGGTTGGGAAATTGAAACAGGCGGACACGTGTTTCAGGTATTTGTAACCAACTCACAAGGCATTACAGAGAATGAATACATCATGAGGACACTTAATAGTTGGACAAAACAAGGTAGTTCTCCTGCCAGTATCAGAATTGGATTTAACATTACCCGCATATTTGCTCTTTCTAAAAAGAGTGAGCTATAAATCAGAATGCATAGAATAATTGTTGCGCTAATTTTTTTCGGAGTATTTATTTTTTTAACTACCTGTACCTGGAAAGCCTCTGATCCCAGTGTTTGTTTTAGCGAAAATATTCTTCCCATATTTGTTTCAAAGTGTTCTATGAGCGGTTGTCATTCGGCAGGTTCTACCCGTAGAGGAGATTTTACAACGTATGAAGGTATTATGACTAAAGTGGTAGCGAAACACCCTTTGAGAAGCGAGATGTACAAAAAAATAGATGGCAATAATCCAAGTATGCCACCCAGAGGGAGTACACCACTTACATCACAAGAAATCTATTTAATCAAAGCATGGATAAGCATGGGTGCGCTAAACCCATCAAATTGTATTACAGTTTGCGACACCACTTCATTTAAATTTACCGAAGATATACAGCCCATTATGAATACCTGGTGTGTGGGTTGCCATAGCACTTCAAGTGCAGGCGGTGGGTATGATTTATCGAACTATACCGGAGTGGTAAAAGCCGTTACAGCCAATCGGTTAATGGGTACAATTAAACATAGTACGGGTTACAGCGCCATGCCGCAAGGAGGAAATCAACTTTCGGGTTGCCAAATATCCAAGGTTCAAAATTGGATTAATGCGGGTTACCCCAATAATTAACTTACCAAGGTTTGCCTATTGTTGGTAATTTTGAAACTTCTTATATGAGGACAATACCAAGGCTATCTTTTATTCTTATCATTTTCCTCTCTCCTCTTTTTTGGAAATGGACCGGGGGCGCGGCCTTTGCCCAGCGAGATTCTGTTAAACTGCCTTTTGCCATTGCCGATGAAAAAAAACTATCGGATGAAGATATAGCGCATAAAAAAGAAGGGGCTTATGTTACCGCTATTCCACAGTTTAGCTCAGACCCCGTAAATGGCTTTGGTTATGGCGTTGAAGGGGAGTTATATTTTAACGGAAAAAGAACAGATCCCTTTTTTAATTACACGCCTTATAAAGCAAAAGTTACATTGGCGGCTTTTAACACTACTAAATCTCAAAACGAAATTGTGCTTGGCATAGATTTACCTTACCTGTTTAAAAGCAAGTGGCGCGCAAGAATGGAAGGCGTTTATGAAAACGACCCGAACATGCTTTATTTTGGTGTCTCGGAAAAGAGTTTGGGTACTTTAGTTAATCCGCAAACAGGAGTTAGTTATAGTAATTACAGCGACTATAAAAAATCATTAACCGGTAATGCGAAAAATTATAACCGTTACAATCAGATAAATAATATTGAACTGAATGTAAGTGCCGAGCGTTCATTTTTTAAGAGCAAAATGCGCTCTGTGTTTGGAATCAGATACGCCAACCTGGGTTCTTATCCTTATGCAGGTGTATCTCTTTTGCAAAACGATTATGCAAGCGGCGCCATACGGGGTGTTGGTCGTACGGAGGTGCTAATGCTTCAGGCAGGTTTGGTGTATGATACCCGCGATTTAGAGAGCGACCCCGGTAAAGGTGTTTTTGCCGAGGTAACCGATGAAGTATCGCTTAAGGCATGGGGCTCACAATACACGCTTAATAAAGTATTCGCGCAGATTAAACTTTACCAACGCCTGTTTCCAACCGTATTTAAAAAAATGATACTTGCCATACGCGGCGGTATTGCAGGGCTTAACGGGAATGCTCCTTTTTATGAATACCAGCAGGAGTGGAGTTCTGAAGGTGGTGTGTATGATGTAATAGGAGGGAGGTTTACGTTGCGTGGCTATAAAGAATCCCGCTTTGTGGCTAATTATTTAGATTTTGTAAATATAGAATTGCGTACACGCTTTGCGCAGTTTGTAATTTTAAAACAACATCTTGCTTTAAGTGCCGTGCCGTTTTTTGATATTGGCGGAGTAGGAAACAACCCCTCTCATCTTTTTGGCTATAGCGCTAATTACCGTTATGATGAGGGTTTAGGCTTACGTATAGCCTGGAATGTAAATACGGTTCTGCGTTTTGATTACGCTATTTCAAAAGAAGATAGTCAATTCTTCTTTCAGTTCGGACACGCTTTTTAATAAAAATCTTATTTGCCTTTTGCCATTAAGCCCTCAATATCATTGGCTTCAACAGGTATGTTAGCCATCAGATTAACGGGTCCTTTTTCGGTAATAAGAATGTTGTCTTCTATACGTATCCCAAGGCTTTCTTCACGAATGTATATGCCAGGTTCGCAGGTATAAACCATGCCCGCTTCAAACTTGCAGTAACGGTTGCCTACATCATGCACATCTAAACCAAGATAATGGGAAGTGCCATGCATAAAATATTTTTTATAAAGAGGCGCGTCGGGGTTTTGCTTCTTTACATCATCGGCACTTAACAGATTAAGTTTTATTAATTCTTCCTCCATTAATTGTCCAACTGCCTTTTGATAATCTGCCATCAGCGTACCGGGTACCAACATTTTGGTAGCGGCTTTCATTACACGCAACACGGCATTGTAAACTTCCTTTTGGCGGGGGGTATACTTACCATTCACAGGTATAGCACGTGTCATATCCGAATTGTAATTAGCATACTCCGCAGCCACATCCAGCAATAAAATATCCCCGTCTTTGCACTGTAAACTGTTGTCTATATAATGGAGTACACAGGAGTTATAACCGCTTGCAATAATTGGTGTATAAGCAAAACCATTACTACGATTGCGGGTAAACTCATGTATCAGTTCCGCTTCAATTTCGTATTCCCACACACCGGGTTTTATAAAACCAAGCAAGCGACGGAAACCTTTTTCGGTAATGTTGCAGGCTTGTTGTATCAGTTCAATTTCTGTTTGCTGCTTAATGGCGCGCAGACTATGCATAAGTGGTGCAGAGCGCTCGTATTTATGCACAGGATATTCATTAAGGCACCATTTTACAAAACGGGCTTCGCGTGTTTCGGTTTCAACCACCGCGCGCACATGCTCGTTGGTGTTTAAATAAACATGCTCCGCTTCGGCAATTAAAGAACGGAAGATGGTTTTAAATTCACTTAACCAATAAACCTTTTCAATACCGCTTGCCGCAGTAGCTTCGGCTTTGGTTAGTTTATGTCCTTCCCATATAGCAATATGCTCATTGGTTTCCTTTAAGAATAATACTTCTTTATGAACCCCGTCTTTCGCGTCGGGATAAATAACCAGGATGCTTTCTTCTTGGTCTATACCGCTTAAATAAAACAAATCAGAACTTTGCTTAAAGCGCAAACTCCCATCAGCATTGGTAGGCAGTATGTCATTCGAATTAAATACAGCCAGCGAGTTAGGCTTTAGTGCTGCGGCAAAACGCTTACGGTTGGTACTAAATAACTCTTTGTTGATGGGTAAATATTTCATTAGCTAAAATTTTATAGTTTATATAGCATCATAATCCAGTACTACTTTTTCTGTAAGCGGGTGTGCCTGACAGGTAAGTATATAGCCTTGTTCAACCTCCTTATCAGTAAGCGCGAAGTTGGCATCCATACTTACTTTACCTTCCAATACTTTGGCTCGGCAAGTACAGCAAACAGCACCTTTGCAACTGTAAGGAGCATCAATACCAAATTCAATAGCGGCATCTAAAATAGTATCGCCGTTGGTGGCCAAATCAAAGGTGTTTTCAATACCATATTGTAATACCGTTACTTTAGAAACGCCTTTCGAACCCAATGCGGCAGGCTTTTCGACGTTAGCTAATGTTTCTAATACGGCTGTAAAATATTCAATATGTATTTTATCCTTAGCGACTTTTAATTCTTCCAACACCTGTTTCACATTCTCCATCATAGGTCCCGGACCACAAATAAAGAAATCGTTATTTGCCTTTAAATCAATATGAGTTCCTGCTATAGCTTTAATTTTGTCTTTGGTCATTAAACCTTTATAAAGGTCTGCAATAGGTTGCTTTGGCTCGTCATAAACAAAAACAACTTTTACTTTATCTTTATTATCGGCGGCAATCTTTTCTATCTCGTTTTTAAAGATGGCGCTTTCTTCATTTCTGTTGGCATATATAAGCGTAATGGTGCTTTGTTTCTCAATGTATAATACACTTTTTAAAATGCTCATCATAGGCGTGATGCCACTACCACCGGCAAATAACACATAGTTCTTTTTATTGGCACCTGATAGCGGAGTATGAAAGTTTCCCATGGGGGTCATTATTTCCAACTCATCGCCTGCTTTTAAATTACGGTTAATAAAGGTAGATGCTCTGCCATCTTTTACTTCTTTAATGGCAATGCGTAATTCTTTTTCGGCAAACGGACTGGTGCACACGCTATATGAACGACGGATTTCTTCTCCGTTTGTTTTTAATTTCAGTGTAAGGTATTGCCCTTGTTTGTATTGGTATTCTGCTGCCAGCTGAACAGGTATTTCAAACGCCACAGAAACAGCATCAGGTGTTTCCCTGCGAACATCACTTACTTTTAGTTTATAAAATTTAGCCATATACGATATTAGAAAGAATGCAAAAATAGCAAAGAGTTTAAAATAGCTATTAATAAAAATCCCCACACCATTGGCGCAGGGATTACACAATTATATTAATCTAATAAAACTTTAAGGTCTCTCTAAACCTGAAAAGAAAAAATTCGCTTCAATAGCCGCGTTTTCATCACTATCACTTCCATGCACGGCATTCGCTGCAATACTCTTGGCAAACAATTTACGTATGGTTCCGTCAGCAGCTTTAGACGGGTCGGTAGCACCAATTAAGGTACGGAAATCGGCAACAGCGTTATTCTTCTCTAATACAACTGCCACAAGTGGTCCGCTGCTCATATAATCTACCAATTCACCATAAAAAGGGCGCTCTTTATGTACCGCGTAAAAATTACCCGCTTGTTCTTTGCTTAAAGCAAGGTATTTCATCGCTTTAATTTTAAAGCCCGCTTTGTTTATCATTGCCAATATAGCACCAATGTTGTTGGCTTCAACCGCATCGGGCTTAATCATAGTAAAGGTTATATTTGTGGTCATATATCTTGTTTTTGGGCTGCAAAGATACTATTTATTAGGAAATAGGGGGTTGACAGATTAAGAGCCTGTTTAAATTTTATTCGGATTTTTGTATGATACTTTTTTCTGCCGCGAAAAAGTATTGCCAAAAGCCACCACGAACGCCAACTTTCGCCGCGACTGGCGCACGGGCTTCCCTGCTTGGCTCGTCTGCGCTCAAGTCAAAGATGTCTTTGCATCTTTGCCCTGTTTCTTTGGGGTTTATACTGAGCGAGGTCGAAGTATCAAGGGAAAGAAAAACATAAAGAAGGTTTAAATGAATTTTAAACAGCTTCTTAGTAGTTTTGCTCCGGGGCAATTAAAAATGATAAGCCAAAAACTAATTAAGTGGTTTAAACAAAACAAGCGTGATTTGCCTTGGCGAGATACCATAGACCCCTATAAAGTATGGCTATCGGAAGTGATATTACAGCAAACAAGGGTTGCGCAGGGCTTACCTTATTATACAAGTTTTGTAAAAGAATTTCCCGCTGTATCTGATTTGGCAAAAGCCCCCGAGCAAAAGGTTTTAAAGTTATGGCAGGGATTGGGCTATTACTCGCGGGCCCGCAATTTACATCACGCCGCAAAAGATGTGGTAAAAAACTATGGGGGTATTTTCCCAAAGGATTATAACGAACTAAAAAAACTGAAAGGCGTAGGAGATTATACCGCGGCGGCGATTGCCTCTTTTTGCTTTAATACACCCCAGGCGGTTGTAGATGGCAATGTTTACAGGGTTTTAGCGAGGCTGTTTGCCATTAACACTCCGATTAACAGCGCCGAAGGAAAAAAACAGTTTGCCGCATTAGCGCAGGAATTGCTTGATAAAAAGAATCCGGGGGTATATAATCAGGCTATTATGGAGTTTGGAGCCTTGTATTGCACTCCCCATAACCCCGATTGTGGCAATTGTATTTTAAACACTGCCTGCCAAAGTGGTAATTCGCAAAGGGCTTCAGGCTATCCCGTAAAAATCTCGAACAAGAAAATTACAACACGGTATTTCGAATACTTTATTATTCTTAACCGCGAAAACACTTATACGCAGCAACGTACAGAGAAAGATATTTGGAAAAATTTATACCAATTCCCGTTGTTGGAATATAAAGAAAAAACAGCTAACGCTAAGGTGCTGGAAAGGTTTAAAAAAGAAATCTTAAAGTCGCCCGGCAATGGGTTTGAGGTAAAAAAACAGACCTTGCATAAAAAACATCAATTATCGCATCAAACTATTTTCGCGAGGTTTACGTACATAAAAACCGATAAATTTACTAATATAAATTACAAATCAACCTCCCTGAAACAATTGAAAAAACTACCCTTTCCGATACTTTTAGCGAACGAAATTTTAAATTTTGAACAAGAAAATTGACAGAGGGATGTTGAATAAAATAAATCCGTAATTTGTTATTTAACTTTTTATTTAAAGAAAATGCCTATATTCGTAATCCAAAAAAAAACGGGTATGAAAAATATCTACTTGCTGATTTGTGTTTTGTGTGTACTGAATATGAAGTCTCAGACCCCTTTTTGGTTTGAGAATTTTGGCACGGGCACGGGTTGTAGCGCCGATCAAGGTTTTTTATTAGGTAATTATAGCGATGGCTTAGGCACTTGGAGTTCTAATACTTTTTCTGTAACTTCTAACGGTACTTATGCTAATATTTGGTATGTGAGTGAAACGGAAGCCGGTAGAAATGTGGGTGAGTGCGGTAATGGATGTTTAGATAGTGCCGGTTTACTAAACAGAACCATGCACATTGGTAGTGTTGCGGGTTCTCCTCATGCGGCTTTATGCCCCACCGGAGATTGCGGAGCGTTGTATGACCCGGGTGTTGGAAACGGACAGGTAGTTACAGATATTAGAGCAGAATCTTATACCATAAGCTGTCTTGGAAAAACAACCATTTCTTTACAGTTTGATTATATATTGCGTGGAGATACAGCACATGATTATTTAACCGTTTGGTATTTTGATGGCGCCTCTTGGACTCAGCTTGGAAAGCCCGTTCCTACATCAACTTGCATTAACAGTTCCGCGCCTGCACCCGCTGATACAGAGGGTGTTTGGGCGACCTTAACCTATAATCTTCCGGCATCAGCTAATAATAACGGAGCTGTAAAAGTTGGTTTTAAATGGGTAAACAATGATGATGGTATTGGCAGTATGCCCTCTGTAGCCATTGATAATGTAACTCTTTTGGCTCTTAATACCGCGCCTCTTCCTACAACGCTTACGGTTAATATTGTACCACCCGATTCGGCAAATCATAATTTTATATACTGCACCAATACCCCTTATAATTTTAACGGCGTTGCCAATCCGGGTCCTATAACGTTTTACCAGTGGTCTTCTGTTTCAAGCGCAACCGTTAACGCTCATTTCAATCCAAGTCCTGCCTGGCAAAATGGAGAAGCTATTACGTTTCCCGCCGCAGGCACTTACACCCTTACTTTAACTTGTAACAGCCAAAATAACGGAGTGAATGATACCACCTTGGTGGTTACCGTAGTGCAAACTCCAACTATTACGGTAACACCCCCTAATCCTTTTGTTTGCAGCGGAGGAACAACCGGTATTGATTTAGCTGCAAGCGGCGCATTAACCTATACATGGACAAACGCGCCAACAACAGTACCCCCAACTTATTTAGATGCAAATGCAGATACAGTTAATGTAAATCCTCAAACCATACAATCGCTGCCAAGAGCCTTTAATTATTCTGTTACCGGTACAGCCGCGGATGGTTGTAAATCAAATCAGGTAGTTGCCACGGTAACAGTTATAGCTATACCAACTCCTGTTTTTTCTCCGGTTGATACCGTGTGTTCAGGGCTTGCCGGCACTATGTATGTAGATAGTATGCCGGTTACAACTACCTATACTTGGACCGCTCCACCAACCGCCGGATTAGGAACTAATTCCGGTTCTTCTGTACAAGCTACTCCTATTTATTTTAATTATGGAAACTCTCAGAATGATACCCTTGTTTATTATCAGGTGCTTATGAATGTGCCGGGATGCCCACCATATAACCCTCACACATTGTATATGGTAGTAGAGCCATTGCCGCATGTGCAGGCAACAGATACAATAGATAATTGCAACGGCATGGGCGATACACTAAAAGCGGTTTATACACCCACTACCAATGTTACTTTAATTTGGATGCCCAAAGCAAGTTCAACTACTTTGACGGGATTAAGCGGCAATCCGAATGAAGTAAAGGTAAACCCAACCAGTCCGAAGTGGTATTATGTAACTCCCGTAAACCAATTTGGGTGTAAAGGTCAAAAAGACTCTACATTGGTTTTAATCGGAGATACTACAACCGCCTCCATAACACAAGAATACCACATTATTTGTTCCGGACAAAACGTTGTTTTAACAGCCGGACCGCAAAACAATCCTTCAGTAAATAACAGCTATCATTATACCTGGGGTGTTTTACCGGGTGGTTCTACTTATTCGGCAACATCTACGAGTACTACCGGAGATACTGTGTTGGTTGCGCCTACCCAATCAACCATATATACCGTAACCGTACATGGTACTTGCGTAAAACACAATATAGCTCAGGCAAGTATTCAGGTAAACCAATGTACAACACCCATACCCGTTCTTTCCGCTAATACGCATACGGTATGTATAGGGCAAAATGTAACCGGAGCGGGGGGTAATTGCATTTACTATAAAGACTCTACACAATATACCAGCACAAAACCATTAACCTATACTTTTGTGTTTAATGGAGCGCAAACACCCAATGGGCATATTTTTGCGCCCGCACCCGATGGAGACCCAAATTCTATTTCTTATGTGAGCGGAGATACGCTTTTTTATAGCATGACAAATAATGTGCCGTTGCCAAAAATTAAGGTCTGCTATTATGTAAACAGTTTATTAAACGAAAACGATCCCGCGCATGGTGTTTACGGATACTATCCGGTAACGGAAATAGTTAAAAACGGAATAGGACAAATAGACTCCTTACAGGATAGCGTTAAGGTTTATCCGGGTCCTATAGCAAATGCCAACGGACATCAAATTGTAACCATCAGTCAGGGAAATTCTGCCACACTATGTTCTACAGGCAGTTACACATATACTACAACTTATTACAACTGGTCTCAACCCGATTCGGCAGCTATGAGTTGCCCCAATTGTCCTTGCGCCGTAGTAACACCTACTACCACTATGCAATACACACTTACTTTAACCGATTATAACGGTTGTATATCTACCGATACGATTAGTGTAATTGTGGATGTAATTTGCCGGGATATTTTTGTGGCGAATGCGTTTTCGCCTAACGGAGATGGATTGAACGATGTACTGCATGTAAAGAGTAATTGCGAGTTGGTAAATATGTCGTTTAAAATATTTGACAGATGGGGCGAAAAAGTTTTTGAAAGTACAGATGAGAGTGTTGGTTGGGATGGCACCTACAAAAACAAACCTATGAGCAGCGATGTATATATGTATACGGTAGATGGTTTTTTAAGCAACGGCAAAGAAGCTAAGAAAAAAGGTAACGTTACATTATTGAGATAAAGTATGAAGAGAATTTTACTTTTTGTTATCGTAAGTCTATCGTTGATGCGAACAAATTTGTTTGCTCAAGACCCACATTATTCTCAGTACAACGAAATGTCGGTTTACATAAACCCTGCCATGTGCGCGGTTGGGTATGATGTGAGGGCGGTTCTTAATTACCGCAGTCAATGGCAAAGTGTATCAGTACCCTATAAAACATACGGAGCAACCGCCGAATTTGCCATTAAACACAGAAAAACGCGTAAGGCCTATTTAACTACCGGGTTGATGGCTTATCAGGATGAAGCGGGAAGCGGGAACTTGACGGATTTACACCTGGGAGGTATTTTAGGTGTGGTGGTTAGTACGGGTAAGAACAGTAAATTATCTTTTGCAGGAACTTTCGCGGTTGACCAACGTCGTATATCAACAGGAAATTTACAATGGGAAAACCAATTTAACGGGTATCAATACGATGCCGCTCTACCGGGAGAAAATTTACCCGCCAACCAAATAACATACGCTGATTTTGGTGCCGGAATAGATTATCATTACAGTAAAAGTGAGCGCTATATCAGCTCTAACGATGGGTCTCGTTTTGATATAGGGTTTTCTATGTATCATTTAAACACACCTCTGGTTGGTTTTTATGGCGAAGGAGAATCTCAATACATCAGATACAACCAACATGCCAGTTTTACTATTGCTATGCCCCATGTAAACGCCAATATTATTCCAAGCTATGTATTAATGTTTCAAGGTCCTTCCGTAGAGGTTAACGCGGGTGTTATGTTCAGGTATATTATTTCAGAGGCCTCTAAACGTTCCAGTAATATTAAGCCAATGGCGTTTTCCGCGGGAGCTTATTATCGCTCTAAAGACGCGTTTATTCCTCAGATATTATTTGAATACGATAAATACGCTATTGGAGCAAGTTATGATTTTAATACCTCGCCTCTTACTCCTTTTACTAACTTACAGGGTGGTTTAGAAATTGTGTTGCGTTATAACTGGAACCCTGCTTATGGCAGATCTACCGGCGTAAGTACCGGGCCCAAATCAACACCCTATTTTAGATAAAAGGATTTTCAATTAACAGTTACAAATAAAAACCAAACAAGCAAATTACCTTATGAATTTAGAAGGAATTATATCAATTAGCGGAATGCCCGGATTATACAAAGTGGTAGGGCAATTAAAAAACGGAGTGATTGTAGAAGGGTTAACCGACAAAAAACGTGTACCCGTATACTCGCATCAACAAATATCTACCTTAGAAGATATTAGTATGTTTACTACCGGCGATAACAAAGCCGTATCAGAAATAATGAAAGCTATTTATGATAAAGAAAACGGCGGACTATGTATAGACCATAAAGCGGATGAAAAAGCCATCACAGCTTATTTTGAAAGCGTAGTGCCTGATTATGATAAGGAACGGGTTTATCCATCAAACATGCGCAAGTTGTTTAACTGGTACACTATTTTACAACAAACCGGAAACCTAAAGCTACACGAAGAAAAAACAGATGAAGAGGGTAAACCAAAAGTGCATTTGCCCGAAGAAAAACACACTAAAGTACCAGCCAAGCACAAACCCGATAATACCCGGGTGGCGGTAAGTAAAGGCGTAACCAAAACCGCCGGAGTAAGAAAAACAGGAACAGCTTAAGCTTTCAAACTTTCTCAAAACAAAAATGGCATCCTTGCAAGGGATGCCATTTTTTATTTAAGCTTGTGCAAACTACTTGGTTTGCCCTTGTTTAAGTTTCAGAGCTTCTTCATCTTGCTTGTTTACAAGAATACTTACTGTTCTTTGAGCATAAATTGGAAAAAGAATGGATAAAATACCATCCACAATGCTAAACTTTGTTTTTATTTCATAACCCATGCCCGCAGGTGGCGTTTTTGGCTGAGCTTGGTTTAAACGAACTAAGCCAAACAAGGTATAACGTTGTTTAACTTTAGAAAAGGTTCTGTCTTGTAAATTCGCTCCAACCGGACCATACCCAACGGTGGTTCTGTTTACAAAACAAGATGAAAGCAAGAATGTTGACAACAATACGATAGAGATTATTTTTACCATGATTTAAATTTTTATTTTTTGTAATTATTAATTGAAGCAAAAATACAAGTTTAATTTAAAGATGCTAATTCAATTCTGAAAAATAGTAGTTTTAAAAAATCCATGGAGTGCTTTATGTCTTTAAAGAACAATTTTCTTTTGCTGTTAATTATTACCTGTTCGCTATTAACGAATAACTGCGTTGCGCAAAAGACAAGCCCTTATTTAGATAGCCTCTTGCGTGCAGGGTTACCCAAACACACTAAACTTTTAGGCAGCCCCAAGAAATATAAACTGCAAATTATATACACGCGCGTTACCCGCGATGAAAACAACAAGCCCACCTTTAAAAATTATTTCTGGAACGTAGATAGCAATAAGTTTTTTTATCCTGCCAGTCTTGTGAAGCTACCTGTTTCTATTATGGCTCTTGAAAAACTAAACAGCCTTAAAGAAAATCATATAGATAAAAACACTACCATGATAACAGATAGTGTATTTATTTGCGGCAAGAAAGTATATAAAGATACTACCGCCGAGAATCGTTTTCCAAGTATAGCGCATTACATTAAAAAAATGTTTTTAGTAAGCGATAATTATGCCTTTGCGCGTACCTACGAGTTTTTAACCTGCGATTATATCCATCAAACCTTAGAGAAATGGAAGTTTCCAAATATGCGTATTGTAAATCGCTTGGATGGTTCCTGCAAAGCCGATACTACTAAAATTACTTCGCCTGTTTATTTCTTGTCGGATAAAGGAGATACCTTATATAAACAGCCTTTAACTTTTTATACCTACAACAAACCGCACCCGTTGCCCAAAGCTAAGGCGGGTAAAGCGCACACCAATGAATCAGGCAAACGCGTTTATCAACCCAAAGATTTTAGTACACACAACTTTATGAGCTTAGCTAATTGCCACGAGATTTTAAGAAGATTAGTTTTTTATAATCACATAAATAATCAATATAATATCTCGAACGACGATTGGCAATTTCTATTAAAATATTTAGGCATGTTTCCACGCGAAAGTCTGTATCCGGCTTATAACACTAAAGAGTATTACGATTCGTTTAAGAAATTTATTTATTACGGAAGTGCTGTACCAACCATACCAAGCGATAGTGTGCGTGTATTTAATATAGTAGGCAGAGCTTATGGCTTTTTAAGCGATTGCGCTTATGTAGCTGATGTGAAAAACAATGTAGAGTTTATGCTTTCGGTAACCATGTATCTGAATGAACGGGATATTATTGGCACAGGAAAATATGAGTACGATAAATTAGGTATGCCCTTTTTAAAAGACTTAGGTAACTTAATTTACAATGTAGAGAAAGACAGAAAGGTAAAATACAAACCCGATTTACAGGAGTTTGATTTGTTTAAAAACTAACCTCTTTCGTAATTTAATTCGTTATTGCGTATGAAACGCAGCGTAGTGAAGCAATCTCAACCGAAGAACAGATTGCTTCGTTCCTCTTTATAATGACGAGACTCTTTTTTACTGCTTATCCCCATACTCCATTAAATACGCTTTAATAAAATCTTCCAAATCGCCATCCATTACGCCCTGCACATCGCTGGTTTCATAATCGGTACGCAAATCTTTTACCAGCTTATACGGATGAAAAACATAGTTACGTATCTGGCTGCCCCACTCAATCTTTTTCTTGTTCGCTTCTACGGCTTGTCGGGCTTCATTGCGCTTGCGCATTTCAATCTCATATAACTGAGACTTCAGCATTTGCATAGCACGCTCGCGGTTACCCAACTGAGAGCGCTCTATCTGACACATTACCTGTATGCCTGTAGGTAAATGTTTTATAAGCACCTTGGTTTCTACCTTGTTCACGTTTTGTCCGCCGGCACCACCACTGCGGGCTGTGCTAATTTCAATATCTGCCGGAGGGATGTTTATTTCAATCGTATCATCAATGATGGGATATACATACACCGATGCAAACGAGGTGTGGCGCTTGGCATTGGCATCAAAGGGAGAGATGCGCACCAACCTGTGCACGCCGTTTTCTCCTTTTAAATACCCATAAGCATAAGCCCCTTCTATTTGCAGAGAGACCGATTTAATACCCGCCGCATCTCCATCCTGGTGGTCGTTTTCCGAAACGGTAAAGCCATTCTTTTCTGCCCACATAATATACATGCGCATCAGCATGCTTGCCCAGTCGCAGCTTTCGGTGCCCCCCGCGCCCGCGTTTATTTCTACCACGCAGTTCAGCACATCTTCTTTGCCACCCAGCATGTTTTTAAACTCCAGGCTCTCCAGTTTTTTGTAAGCAAGCTTAAACTGTTGTTCGGTTTCTTCTGCCGTGGCTTCGCCTGCTTTATGAAACTCGTATAGCGTAGTGGTATCCTCTACCATGCGTTCAAGCTCGGCGTAGGCGTTAGTCCAGTCTTTTTTAATTTTTATGGCACGCAAAAGCTGTTCGGCCTTTTTGGCGTCGTTCCAAAAATCAGGTGCAAGTGTTTTTTCTTCTTCCTGAATTATTTCGTGAAGCTTACTGTCGATGTCAAAGATGCCTCCTCAACGCCCGCGAGCGCTCCAGAAGATCTTTCAACTGGTCTGATGTAAACATGGGGCGAAGGTATAAATTATTATTGATTGGGCGTGTCTATGCATTCGTCATTCCGAACTTGTTTAGCTCATCGTTTTTATTTTTTATTGGCTTCGCTGAGTGCTGCGCAATTCGGAATCTCAGATGCTGAAACGAGTTCAGCATGACGGGATACCGCAAAAGGATTTTCGTTGCAATCCCTTTGGAAAAACAATACCACATATAACCCACTACTCAATCTGAAAAATTCTTGTTAAAACAGTTGCTTTTTATCACAGTACCTAACGCTGAGGGTTATTCTACTTAATAATTTCTTGATTATATAACTTAATTGCCTTTTTGTAATGAAGTCTCGATTTAAGCACTATAAGCAAATCTGTGGTAATACTTACACACATAACGTCAAATAGTACACCTCCCAAAAGAGGCACTTTCCTAGGAGGATTAGCATAAACATCTGGGGCATCAAGCACATAACTTGTCACGCCGGATAAGGTTCCAACTATAAGACAGATTAGCATGGGTATCTTTCCCTTTTCTGATTTTCTATATTGCAGCTCAGATGATTTAAAAAGAAGTAATCTTTTTGTTATCGTATAACCATCAATAAGTTTTCCATTCATTGTCCAATCTTTCAGCATATAATTCGGGATTTTATTTTTTACAATAGTAAAATCCTTAACAGTTGTATCGTTAGGGGTTTGTGCATTTATCTGCACAATAAAAACTATAAAAAGAAAAAGCAATATTCTTTTCATTTCAAAGCAAATATACCCATATTTTCCATTCCCTATAAAATAACATTATATCAATACAAGCCCCGAAAAACCTGCAAAAGATGCCAACCGCACTTTGCAGTTTAGTTCGTAAGTCTTAAGTAAATCTGTCGCTGAATTAATAGACTTTTTTGGAGGCACACTCTTTACAGCAATAATGACGAACACAGGAATAAAAAAACAGTTAAAACTTAATACTAAGCACCATCTTAACGGCAAGGTTATCTTCTAATTTTGGGTTTTGGTACGCGCCATAACGGTAAAACACACCTACACCAAAGGTAGTGTAGTTTAGTTTAAGTATGTGCAACAGCCTGAAACCACTTTCTATATAACCCTTTTGCATACTTTTTACCGATACGTTTTCTATGTTTTGCGGATTTGCTATACTGCCTATGCCCATGTTGTGTACCAGTTCAAACTCGGGGTTAAACTTTTTGCGTGGCTTTAAAAACCTGCCTATGTTGTGATTTAAAAACAGAGCGGCAAATTGGTCTGACGCAAACTCGTTTAAGCCCATAGTCTCAAAACTATTAATAGCGGAAACCTTAAACCCATTGGCGTTAGAACCCCTGTTGTTATACAACATGGTATAAGGCAAACTGCCTATTACCTTGCCTGCAAGTATTTGCAACTGTGTGGTGCCAATAGTTTTAAAGGTTTTTTTGGCATCCATTTTAAAGTCGAACTTCCAGTAATCAAAATTACTTGTCTGGTTAAAAAGGGTTTGACTAAGCCCTTTAGTAATGTTTACGTACACCATAGGGTAACTGCTTCCTAAAGAAATTTTGTTGTGCATGGTTTGCAAAAAGGCTTCTTTATATACATACTTTAACTGAAAGCCCACTTCATTGTAACTAAAGGTATCTCTAAAGGCTGTTGTGCCATCTTTCGCGGTGTAGTTATATAATGTGCTGCCAAAGCGCTGCTGGTGGTTTGCAAAAACATTAGCTTTAAAATATTTAAGTATTCTAAAACTGATGGATGCCTGGTATTTTTGCTGGTGGTCGAATGTGTAAACATAAATATCCCTATATATCTCTGATGAAGCAAGGGTAGGTTTGTTTTCAAAAAAAGTAGTTCCACCGCATTCTACAATGTCTTTTTGTATAAAGAGGTTTAAAGCGAGCTCTCTGCGCCTCCATATAAAAACGGAAGCATCTCCGCCATATTTCCACGCTTTATCTTTAAAACCATATCCGGCATAACCACCCACCGTAAACACCTTGCTTAGTTTTTGGTTGGTATGCAAGCCAAGTCCCACACGGGTGTTTTCGTAGCTATTAAATTTAAGAATCTTATCCAGATTTAAGTCAATAAACCCTATGGGTAATTTATTGGTTAAAAGAGCTTCTATGGTTTTAAATTTCTTTTCGAACTCCAAAGCGTTTCCCAGACTATCTATTTTATGGTAAGTAAGTTTTTCTTTGTCGTTTAAACTATCGGTACGGTGTTGGTTCCAAAATTTTTCATCCTGATTGTCGGCATGTTTATCCATTTCTACTTCTACCTCGCTAAATATTCTCTTTTTTAACTGTGGATTTAAAACAATGTCTTTTATGTACGAACGGCTAACCGCCTTTAGGGGTGCTGCTTTGGTAGAACTATTGCCGCCGCTGGTAACATTTTTCCAAATCACATCCGTATTCAGTTGCACCGGAAACCATTGCGTACCCTCCATAAACTCATACTTCTGCTGTATTTTAATAATAAGACCTGTTTCTTTTCTTTCAGGTTCGGCTAATACGTTTTGTATGGCATAGCCGTTTGTGTTGATATACAAAACACCTTTCATGCCGTCAAATTTTTTGTTTTTCTTCGGACGGAAAGAAATTACAAAAACAGTATCCTTACCACTATACAAAGTATCTTCCAGCAGAAAGAAATACTTGCGCGTGCTTCCTTCGCTTATGGGGTTCAAAAACTTTTCATCCAGCACGGTAACAAAATCATCATAAAAACTAAACGACTGCAGTTGTGTAGCAAGCAAGGCAAAAGGAGAATTCTTTAAACCCGAAACACGCGATGCCAAAACGGTTTCGTGGTTCTTATCCGGATGCAGGAACTCTCTTTTTGTAATAGACTCTATCAAAAAAAGATGTTGGTTTTTAAAGAACTTCTCGGTTTTGCTTAAAGAGGTATCCTCTGTAGATACGCTATCTATACTGGCTTTTACATCTGCTGTAAAAAAAAACTTAGTATAGCTGTTGTAAGTAAACGAGTGCATTTTCTCGGGGTTGTTCTTGTCTCTGTTTTTAGTTGCCATTTTAATGATGCGATGAGCAGGGTTCTCGCCTGCTTTTACAGTAATTTCCTGCAAGGAAACAGCTTGCGGTTTCAGTTTGATGTTTATCTTCTCTATATCCGGAAAGCCGCTTAACACAATGGTTTGCGGCTGGTACCCTAAGTAAGAAATCTGCAACTCAACATTTTGGGTAGAAGGTACGGTTAGTTGAAATTTTCCGTCAATATCGGTAAGTGTGCCGGTTTGGGTATTCTTTACCAATATGCTTACAAAGGGTAAAGTCTGATTGGTGTGGGCATCTGTAATTCTTCCTTTAATTGTTTGAGCATTACAAATAACAGTAATCAATAACCAATTAACAGTAAACAGCGCGAACCGTTTACTGATAACTGATACATGTTTACTGATAACTGTCAACTGATAATTGATAAAAAGGCGAATATACAGATAGACAGACAAAATTTTGTCACAAAAATTATTCGTATTATTGTAGTTAGATTTACTATGAATAAAGTAGCTTTAATTACAGGAATTACAGGACAAGACGGCGCTTATCTTGCCGAACTTTTATTAAAAAAAGGATATGTTGTGCATGGGGTTAAACGCCGTAGTTCGATGTTTAATACCGACAGAATTGACCATCTCTATCAGGATTCTCATGAAAAAGGTGTTAAGTTCTTTTTACATTATGGCGATTTAACGGATTCTACCAATCTTATACGCCTGGTTAGCGAAATAAAACCGGATGAGATTTATAACCTCGCGGCACAAAGCCATGTAAAGGTTAGTTTTGAAACCCCCGAATATACCGCTAATGCTGATGCGGTGGGTACGCTTCGTTTGCTGGAAGCCATTCGTATTGCAGGGCTTGAGAAAACCGCGCGTTTTTATCAGGCATCCACCAGCGAGATGTATGGCTTGGTGCAGGAAATCCCTCAAACAGAGAAAACACCGTTTTATCCGCGTAGTCCGTATGGCGTAGCAAAGCTTTATGCTTTTTGGATAACAAAGAATTACCGTGAATCATACGGCATGTTTGCTTCTAATGGTATTTTATTTAATCATGAAAGTCCGCTTCGCGGAGAAACATTTGTTACCAGAAAGATTACCCGTGCGGTGGCTAAAATCAGTTTAGGACTGCAACAAAAGTTTTTTATCGGTAACCTTGATTCTGAACGCGATTGGGGGCATGCCAAAGATTATGTAGAAGGTATGTGGCGCATTTTGCAACACAGCGAAGCCGATGATTTTGTATTGGCTACCAACAAAAAAATATCGGTACGTACTTTTATTGAAATGGCATTTGCGGAAATTGGTGTTGCTTTGGAATGGAGGGACAAAGGTGTTGACGAGAAAGGTATAGATAAAAAAACAGGAAATGTTTTGGTAGAAGTTGACCCTCGCTATTTCCGTCCGGCAGAGGTAGAATTATTAATTGGAGATTATAGCAAAGCAAAAGCAAAATTGGGCTGGGAACCTAAACATACAGTGCAGGAGCTTTGCAAAGAAATGGTTGCTTCTGATATAGACTTATTTAAACGCGATAAACTTTTATCGGAACACGGACATTCCATTCTTAATCAAAACGAGTAGTAATGGATTTATCCGAGAAAATATATGTTGCCGGACATAGGGGGATGGTGGGCAGTGCACTGGTAAGAAATTTAAAGGCGCAGGGTTATACCAACTTAATCTATAAAACACATCGGGAACTTAATCTTTGCATACAACAAGACGTAAATGCTTTCTTTGAAGAAGAAAAACCGGATTATGTTTTTTTAGCGGCCGCTAAGGTTGGCGGTATTCAGGCTAACAATACTTATCGTGCGGATTTTATTTACGAGAATTTAATGATGCAGAACAACATCATTCATGCGGCATATAAAAACAAAGTAAAGAAACTGATGTTTTTGGGTTCTTCCTGTATCTATCCGAAACTGGCTCCGCAACCTTTAAAAGAAGAATACCTGCTTACCGGAGAGTTAGAATATACAAACGAGCCTTATGCCATTGCAAAAATTGCCGGAATAAAAATGTGCGAATCATATCATAAGCAATATGGTTGTAATTATATATCGGTAATGCCAACCAATTTATATGGTCCTAATGATAATTATGATTTGAATAACTCACATGTGCTTCCTGCATTATTAAGAAAGTTTCATGAAGCGAAAGAAAACAAGCTTAATTCGGTTACAGTTTGGGGCACGGGTACTCCACGCAGAGAGTTTATGCATGCCGATGATATGGCTGACGCCTGTGTTTACTTAATGAAAAATTACAACGGAGAAAAGTTTGTAAACCTTGGTGTCGGGACAGATATAAGCATAAAAGAGTTGGCTCATCTAATAAAAGAAATTGTTGGCTACATAGGAGAGATTGTTTTTGATTCTACCAAGCCGGATGGTACACCACGTAAACTAATGGATGTATCCTATTTACATAGTTTGGGTTGGACCCATAAAATAAATTTAGAACAGGGAATTAAAAGTGTGTACAACGAATTTAAAGTTGGCAACCATTTACGTGTTGTTTAATACTATTTTAAAATAAACGAATGAACGCTCTTGTACTCGCTTTAGTGTTTGCGACTTCTTTTATAGTGGTGCTTTATGCCACACCGTCTTTAATTAAAGTAGCTATTTTAAAACGTTTGTTTGATGAACCCGGTGATAGAAAGATACATAAACGTGTAGTTCCCACAATTGGAGGCATCATCATATTTGCGGCTACACTTTTTTCTTACAGCTTGTGGTTTGAACTTGATTTCACTAAAATAAGAAACATGTTTGAGCTATCGCAGGTATATCAATACATCAGGGAATTTAAGCTCATTGTAGCGACCATGCTTATGTTGTTTTTTGTGGGTATTAAAGATGATATTATTGGTACGGCACCCATTAAAAAATTAGTCGCGCATGTATTGGCCGGTTTAATTTTAGTGCTAGTTGGCAACATTCGTATAACAGGCCTACATGGTATTTTTGAGGTAAACGAAATACCTTATTGGGCAAGTGTGTTTCTTTCTTTGTTTACTTATATAGTGGTTGTTAACGCATTCAATTTAATTGATGGGGTGGATGGATTAGCCGGTGGGGTAGGCTTTATAGCCTGTATGGCATTCGGCACCTGGTTTGTATGCGCCAACGATATTATTTTAGCCTCTTTGGCTTTTGCATTAGGAGGTTCTTTACTTGGCTTTTTGGTTTTTAATTTTAGTCCCGCTAAAATATTTATGGGAGATTCCGGCTCACTTACTATCGGGTTAATAATTTGTGTGCTTAGTATTAAATTGATAGAATACCCTGTGGATAAATTAGGAGGTATTTTACCCTACTTATCTAAACCTGTTTTTGTAGTAGCCGTATTAATTTACCCTTTAGCGGATACCCTGCGTATCTTTACCCTAAGGGCATTGGCGGGTGTATCACCTTTTTCTGCTGACAGAAACCACTTACATCATCGCTTTATAGACCTGGGATTTAATCACAGAAAAACCGTTATCAATATTTATATTTTTAATTTATTGACCATAGGCATCGCTGTCGCCTCTTATCAGCTTAACGCGAGTTTTGCTCTGTTGGCGGTAATATTATTTGCCACAATATGCGCGCTTTTTTTACAGCGTACTTTTAAGTCTATGCAAAAGAAAAATATTGCTTTGGAAAAATAGATGAAACTATTCTCTGTTTTTAAATACATCAAAGGATACTGGAATCATGCGTGGATGAATATCATCTGTAACGTTCTCTTCTCAGTATTTTCTTTGTTTTCTTTGGTGCTTGTAAAACCTTTCTTGGATTTATTGTTTCTGCACGACGAAGCTTTTTATAAAGACATTCTTCAAAAAGGAACACCCGTTTTCCACCTGAACTCCGCATGGGCTAATGATGTATTTACTTATCATTTATCGGGTTTAATTTCTAATCACGGAAAACTAAGCGCCCTGCTTTTTATTTGCATAGTAATTGTACTACTTACGTTCTTTAAAAACCTCTTTCGCTACATGGCCATGTTTGCACTGGCTCCCATCCGAAATGGAGTTGTTCGTGATTTGCGAAACAGGTTAATGGATAAAGTTTTGCACCTGCAACTTTCTTATTTCAGCAATGAAAAGAAAGGAGATATTATGTCGCGCATAACATCAGATGTAAGCGAAATAGAATGGAGCATCATGCAATCTTTAGAATTAATTTTTAGAGAGCCATTGCTTGTTATCATTTCACTTGCAGCACTTATTATGATTAGTCCTTATTTAACGCTGTATGTTTTTCTATTATTACCTGTTGCGGGTTTATTAGTAGCGTTGATTGGCAAAAGCCTGAAACGAAATGCGACAAAGGGCAAAGAAGTATTAGGGAAATTATTTATTGCTATGGAAGAAACCCTTAGCGGTTTAAAAATTATTAAAGCCTTTACCGGAGAGCGTTTTGTATCTGATAAATTTAAAAGCATCAATGAAGAGTACACAAAAATATCGGTGCGCATTTACCGTAAAACAGATTTATCTTCTCCGCTAACGGAAGTAATAGTTACCGCTATCTTAATGCTGATTATGTTTATTGGCGGCAAAATGGTGATGGGTGCCGATAGTAGTCTTTCGGCATCTTCATTTATAACGTATATTATTGTCGCTTCGCAGATAATACCGCCTGTAAAACAAATTACGCAAGCGTACAATAGCATACAAAAAGGCGTCGCTTCTGAAGAGCGTATCAATAAAATATTACACGCCGAGAATACCATTACAGAAATCAGCAACCCTACAGAGATAAAATCTTTCTCGAATAAAATTGAATTTAAAAATGTTTCGTTCGCTTATAACAGAGGAGATGCCGGACATGTGTTGCAACACGTTAATTTAATTATCCCGAAAGGAAAAACCATTGCATTGGTTGGGCAATCTGGTTCGGGTAAAACAACGTTGACGGATATGATTGCCCGTTTTTATGATTGCGATGAGGGCGAGATTTTATTTGATGATGTAAACATCAAAAACGCTTCTTTAAAGAGTGTGCGGAATTTATTGGGTATGGTATCGCAAGAGCCTATTTTATTTAACGATACTGTTTTTAATAACATTGCTTTTGGTTTAGAGAATATCTCTGAGAAGGATGTGATGGAGGCTGCGCGTATTGCCAACGCGCATGATTTTATTATGCAAATGCCCGAAGGTTATCAAACCAATGTGGGCGATAGGGGTACTAAACTAAGTGGCGGACAAAGACAACGCATTAGCATTGCACGTGCGGTTTTAAAGAACCCACCCATTTTAATTTTAGATGAAGCTACCTCTGCCCTTGATAGTGAAAACGAACGCATGGTACAGGATGCCTTGCAAAGGCTGATGCAAAACCGCACTACGGTTGTCATTGCACACAGACTTTCTACTATTGTGCATGCCGATGAAATTGTGGTGCTTGATAAGGGAAAAATTATTGAACGAGGCACACACAAAGAGTTACTTGCATTGGCAGGTACTTATTTAAAGCTATACGAAATGCAGACAATAAAGTAAGTGCCTTATTGCAAGAAAGATGCAAATCGTAAAATAAAAACCAACTATCTTCGTTGTAGCATTCAAAAGGTGAGAGCTCTATTTAAAATTATACTAATAGCGTTTGTAGTAAGCTTTTCTGTTTCCTGTAAGAAAGATAAGGTTATTACAAGTTCTTCGGCAAGGTTAACCTTCTCTCAACCCAATATTATGTTTGATACCGTGTTTACCAGCATAGGCTCTACTACGCAGTTATTCAGAGTACACAACCCCAACAACGGCGAGGTAAATATTTCATCTATCAGTCTGGCGCGTGGCAACGCTTCTTTTTACAGATTGAATGTGGATGGGGTGCCGGGAAAGTCTTTCAGCAACGTGCAAATAGCCGCTAAAGACAGTATGTATATTTTTGTAGAAGTAACCATTAACCCCAGTTTCGACCCCGTTACCAGCCCTTTTATTTATCGTGACTCGATTATATTTCAGCTAAACGGAAACACGCAGTATTTTAGTTTAACGGCCTTCGGGCAAAACGCATATTACCACATGGGCAACCAATCGTGGTTGTTTAGTAGCACACAAGCAATTTCATTTGACACTTTGCCTATACCCATAAATAGTACCGACACTTTTAAAAATGATAAACCTCATCTGCTTTATGGTTTTGTGTTCGTAGATTCTTATCAAAAGCTATATGTAGAACCCGGCACAAAAATATATGTACATGGCAGCGGCGGTATATGGGTATATCAAAATGGAAGTATTCATATTGCGGGCACACCAATAGATTCTGTCACTATTCAGGGAGACAGGTTGGAGCAAGAGTATAAAGATGTGCCCGGGCAATGGGATAGGATTTTGATTAATGAAGGGGGCACTAACACAATTACCAATGCGGTTATAAAGAATGCCTATATAGGTATACAAGCAGGCTTTGCCGCCTTTTCTTTTGGCACGAAGGATAATAGTAATATCTATAATTCTACTATTACCCCAAACCTTACTATAAATAGTACCGTTATACAGAACTGTTCTCAAACAGGTATTTTAGGGCAGGCCTTTGCCATATCCGGTGGAGACAATGTGGTGGTTAATTGCGGGCAAAATCTTTTAGAGTTTGATTTGGGTGGCAGCTACAGCTTTTACCAATGCACCTTTGCCAATTATTGGAACCAGACTAATAATAGCTCTACACCCTCTGCACGTACTACGCCTTCTTTTAATTTTAATGATTATAATAGTCAGTATCTTATTCCGTTTACAAACCTAAGCTTTGGCAATTGCATTTTTGATGGCACTTTAGCCGAAGAATTTAATTTTGATACCCTTGCACAGATAAACGGTTTTACTACTCCCTACTCTTTTAACTACTGTGCTTTAAAAACCGGCACGGCTTTTGGCACACACGCCATGAATTGCCAAATAAACCAATCCATGAATTTTATTAATACTACTGCGTATAATTTTGATCTTAATCCGGGTTCCAAGGCTATTAGTACAGGTAGTACATCTGCTAACGGTGGTTATATGACCGATATTAACGGGCATACTTTTGCTAATCCAAACCCAAACATGGGGGCTTACGCTAATTAAATTAAAACTGAAAATAAATAAAGGGCTGCATATCGGCACTCATTGCCTGATACAATAAAAACACCGCTACCACAACTCCCACACCCATTACCGGAATAGGACTATTACTAAAAATGGTTCGGTATCCTGTTTTTAATCTTTCGGGTAACCAATGAATGAAATAACCTGCAAGTATAACAAGCAATACCGTTCGGTAAGAAACCAATACAGGTAGTAATAAATCAAACCCAAAATGGTTTTGTATCCGGTCGAATAGATTGTTTACGGTTTCTAAATCATCGCTACGAAACCATATACGCGTAAAGCTTATAAACACCAGCGTTAACAATACACATAAAACCTTTACAAAGAAGTTAGCCGAATTTTTAAACGGAGAAATCCGCAGCCATAATTTATGCAGCACCAGTCCTAAGCCGTTTAAGCCGCCCCAAATCATAAACATCCAGCTGCTGCCATGCCACAAACCACCCAGCAACATGGTTATCATTAAATTGATGTTGGTGTTTAATACTTTTTTAAATCCCGCGAAGAAATACATCAGTACACCAAACAACAATGCCAAACCCGGAAGTAAAAGAAACAACCAAACCTTTCCGCTAAGCAAAATAAACACGCCGCACAAAATAACAATGCAGATATACGAACCGACAGTGCCTTTGCGGTTACCACCAAGCGGGATGTATAAATACTCTTTAAGCCAGCTTGATAGTGAGATATGCCAGCGTTGCCAAAACTCGCTGGTGCTTTGCGCTTTGTATGGAGATTTAAAGTTTGTCTTTAACCGGAAACCTAACAGCAAGGCAACCCCGATAGCAATGTCGGTATAACCGGAGAAATCGGCATAGATTTGCAGGGAGTAACCGAATATCCCTAAGATAACTTCTATGCCGCTATAGTAGTTGGGGTTCTCAAAGATGCGGTCAACAAAGTTTACGCCTATATAATCTGCCATTACTTTTTTGGCGAGTCCGTTTAACATCCAAAACACAGCTAAACCAAATTCTGTTTTTAAAAGCGTATAGGGTTGGTGTATCTGATACAAGAACTCGTGAGCCTTTACAATAGGACCTGCTACGAGGTGAGGAAAGAAACAGACAAAAAAGCCATACTCAAAAATGTTCTTTACGGGTTGTACTTTTTCCCGGTACAAATCAATGATGTATGACAACGATTGAAACGTGAAAAAAGAAATACCTACCGGAAGAATTAATTTATCTACACTAAAACCTGTACTGAAAAACGAATTACTGAAACGCGAGAAGTGATTGAAGAATGTATAGTGTGTGCCAAACAATTGATTGGAACTCTCGGTAAAGAAATACGCGTACTTAAAATAACCCAGCAACAATAAATTAATACATACGCTGCAAGCAACCGGTATCCATTTCAACTTTTGAATGTTGAATGTTGAATGTTGCCTCTTTGTTTCCCGCTGATTGCGCTGATTTACGCCGATTGAATTATCTGCGCTTATCTGCGGGAGAATTTCTTGCCTGTTGAATTTTGAATGTTGAATTTTATATATAAGCCAGCCCCAACAGTAATCACTGCAAATGGTAAAGAGCAATAACACAATAAACACCCCGCTTGTTTTGTAGTAGAAAAACAAACTCACTAAAAACAAATAAACGGTGCGTGCTTTGCTGAATTTATATAAAAACGAATAGAAGAAAAGAACTACCGCAAAGAACAGCCAGAAAAATAAATGCGTAAACAACAAGGGTTTATCCTGCTGATAGGCAACGATGGTTTGCCAAAGTTGTTCTAAGTAAGTTAGTAACATTAATCGGACTAATATACAATGCTTTTATTTGCTTAGGCTGCTTTACGGACATAGTTATAAAAAGGGGGGTGTTTAAATTGACTATAGTTGTTGTTCTTTTATTTCTTAGTTTTACTTGTTTTTAAATACCTTCTAATGAGAAACAGTATAATTTTAATAGTTTTACTTATTACCATTTTCTCTTGCAAAAAAAGCAGTAATACAACATCAGGTGGTTCAGGATCCGGAGGCAATACTAGTTCTAACCTACCATACGGGTATCTAAATATTAAAAAGATTTACGAAATATTTAGCAGTTCCACCCCACCTACTTTTTTATGGAATACAGGTAATGCTGTTTTTTTAAGTAACCCTTCTCAGATAACCAACTATTGCATGATAGGCAGTGTATCAGTAGGTAGTATAAAATTTCAAAGGGAAACAACCATAAACAACTATTATTTAGATACTACCAATATGCTGTCTGTTAGCCCTACTGCCTGGCAGGTGGTTGGCGCAGGGGTTATTCCTTCATTTACATATACGTATACAGATAGTGTGCCAAGTTATACAGGTTATGCTTTATTGCCCGATACTATTTATCGCTCGCAAAACTTAAATCTTCAGATAAATGGAGTAAGTCATGGAGGAGTTATATCTGTATTAATAATGGACGGAGCGGGTTTTGCAACAAGCGACCAAACTTTTCAGCAGATTAATAGCACTTCTGCCAATAATACAATAGTTATCCCCTCTTCATCTTTAGCGGGATTTATTCCCCTGTCAACATCACATGCAGCGGGTAGTCTGCAACTAACCATTGGTAATAATATAACCCAACAGAGCTTTTCAGGTAAGTCATTTGTTTTTGGAGGAGCTTATCAGCTAACTAAAAATGTGTATATAAAATAACTCTATTAAAAGGAATCAGAGATGAGAAAGTATTCCGTACAAATCAAAATCGGTGGCTTCATTAATCTTTACATCAACAAAACTTCCTGGAGATAAATAGGTTTTATTATCTGCTTTTATAAGCACTTCATTGTCCACATCAGCGCTATCAAACTCGGTTCGACCAATAAAGTACTCACCTTCTTTACGGTCTATAATAGTTTTAAATACTTTATTAATCTTCAGTTGGTTTAGTTCTAAAGAGATTTCCTGTTGGATTTTCATCACCGCATCCGCCCGTTGTTTTTTTACTTTAGCCGACACATCATCTTTTAAAAGGTGCGCACGTGTATTTTCTTCGTGCGAGTATGTGAAGATACCCAACCTGTCAAAACGGGTGTTTGAAACCCACTCCAACATTTCTTCGTGGTCTTTTTCTGTCTCTCCCGGATAACCGGCAATCAGGGTAGTACGCAATGCAATGCCCGGTACTTTATCGCGAATTTGATTAACAATATCAATGGTTTTTTGTTTAGTAATCCCACGGCGCATACTCTTCAGCATATTATCGCTGATGTGCTGCAAGGGCATATCTAAATAATTACAGATATTCTTCTTGCGGTTCATTACATCAAACACTTCCATAGGAAAACCGCTTGGAAATGCATAATGCAAACGCATCCACTCAACACCATCAACATCACTTAGTTTATCCAATAAATTGGCAAGCTCGCGTTTCTTATAAATATCCAGACCATAATAGGTAAGGTCTTGCGCAATAAGCAATAACTCTTTAGTGCCTTTAGCGGCTAATGTTTCAGCGCGCTTTACCAAATCTTCTATGGGTACAGAAACGTGACCACCACGCATAAGCGGAATAGCACAGAAAGAACATGGCCTGTCGCACCCCTCTGAAATTTTTAAATAAGCGTAGTGTGAAGGAGTAGTCAATAAACGCTCGCCAACCAATTCATGCTTATAATCTGCTTTTAATGTTTTTAAAAGTTTGGGTAAATCTCTTGTGCCGAAATACGCATCCACATCCGGGATTTCTTTTTCCAAATCGCCTTTGTAACGTTCGCTTAAGCAACCGGTAACATAAACTTTCTCAACATGTCCGGCTTTTTTAGCATCTACATATTGCAGAATAGTATCTATGCTTTCCTGTTTGGCATTATCTACAAAGCCACAGGTATTAATAATTACAATCTGGTGGTCATTGTCTTCCCCTTCATGCTCTACATCAAACTTATTGGCACGTAGCTGCCCCATTAAAACCTCACTATCTACAATGTTTTTACTGCAACCAAGGGTTACCACATTTACTTTATTTTTCTTCAGCGATTTGGTTTTCATCTTTTTTTGTAGCGTTTGGCAGGATGTTGTTTAGTGTGTATAAATTTATACACCAAAATTTTGTTTTCATATACCCAAAATATGATAAGATAAGGAAACGTAACTAATAGGGCATGCCTATATTCTTTACGGGATTTTTGAAATGACAAAGGATTTTTCTCTATAAAAGAAAGAGCCTCCGTCAATTCATTGTATAACTTATTGCCGAGTCCGTCTTGCTTTTTATCATAGTACTTAGCAGCTTCATCTATTTCTGCTTCAACTATTTCAGGGATTATCAGTTCAAATTTCATTTAGAAAGTTTTTTCTTTACTTTCTTTTTAAACTCTGTAAGGGATAAAGTTTTTAGTTTTCCTGCTTCGTATAATGATTTTCGTTCTTCAATTATACGCCAATCTTCATCTGATAATTCAAAAGATGATGATGAAGCCCGACTATTAAGAATAGTATATACTGCTTCAAGAATGCTGTTGTCATCTATGTTATCTATTGCTTTATGCAATTCCTTTTTTAAAGCAGTTTTTGTCATTTTGGTAAAACTTGAATTTGTTATTTCAAAGATAATGATTTTTAGTTTTTTAAACTCTTATTGTATTCGACAATATTATCGTGTATATAATCTAAAACTTCTTCTTTACCCGTTTTCTTTTCGGCAGAAGAAATAAAATATCCGGGCATAAACTCCCATGTAAGCAGCATTTGTTTTTCGAAATGAGCAATGTTCTTTTGTAACTCGGTTTTAGAAAGCTTATCCGTTTTTGTAAAGATAATACAAAAGGGTATTTCATTTTCTGCCAGCCACTGCATGAATTGTGCGTCTATGGCTTGCAATGGTAAGCGAGAATCAATCAAAACAAACAGACAAACTAAATTTTTTCTTTCGAGAATATAGAAGGAAATAAACTTTTCAAATTCTACCCGGTCGGTTTTAGAAACCTTGGCATAGCCATAACCGGGCAAGTCAACAACATACCAGGCGTTATTAATCAGGAAGTGATTAATAAGTCTTGTTTTGCCGGGCTTAACAGAGGTGTGCGCAATCTTTTTGCTGCAAAGCATATTGATGAGCGAGGACTTACCTACGTTACTTCTTCCTATAAAAGCGAATTCGGGGAAATGTGTTTTCGGACACTTATCTACGTCGGTACTACTTATGGCAAAATCTGCACTATTAACCTGCATGATTTCGGCTCTCCAATTCTTTCTTGTACGAATCTACGTGTCTTTGTTTTTTCGACTCGTAAATATCATTTATGCAAACCATAATACCTGTTTCTTCTACACCGCCAAAGTCTTTGTTAATAGCTGTTCCAAAGGTTTTCATGGTAGGGGAGAGGTTCATATAAGCATTCACCAAAGGAGGGATATGCTCTCCCAGTTCGCGCACGTGTTTATTTAAAATTAAATGCCCGTCCTTATAGGGCAAGCCCTCTATACTCTTTATAAAGGCGGCTACTTTTTTACTTCTTCTATTGGGAGTAACTACTCTTTTTACAAAAGCGGTTACTCTTCTGCCTTTTACAGAATGAATGGGCTTTACCATCTTTTCTTTATCCGGAAAATAATACTTCATAAAAGCAAGCAGCATATCACGTGCTTCTTTATTATAGTGCGTGTACATGGTTACCTTGCCAAAAAAATAACTACAATCAGGGTTATCAACAATAATGGCGCCCAAACCATCCCATAGGTTATCTAAGGAAAATAGCCCTTTCCTGAATTGTTCGCCGGGTTGGTAACTGGGCTGCACAAAAGAACGTCCCAGCTCTATGGTCTTATCTAAATATTTATCATAAAAGGTTGGCGAAAACTTAAACAACTCGGTAGTGGCTAAATCTATTTGTCCGTTTTTATAACCTGCTTCTCTGCATTTAATATAGCGATACGCACCCACAATTTCTTTATGCTCGGGGTTCCAAACCAACAGTTGTTTGTATGGGTGGGAGGAAACATCATACTCATCTATATCCAGACTTTTGCCTGTGCCGCCACCAGCGTAACGAAAGGTAAGTTCGCGCAGACGGCCAATTTCCATCATGGTGTAGGGTGAGTCGTGGTGGGTAATTACATAAATCTCGTTATTACCATTATTGGTTTTACGTACAAATCGTTCGGGGGTAAGTTCATTTAAGATAAACTTACGGCTTACTTTATCTATAATAGGTTGCATCAACATAATTCTGCGCGGCTATATTCTACAAATATAATTTAATTAAATGCATTATTTAAATCAAAACACTACGGTCATTGCTGTAAAGATTAGTTAATTCGGTAACGAATTAATCCCCGCTATCTCCACATTAGGTTTTAGGATGGTTTTTTTCGCGTCTCGGGCCTCGTTTCTGTGGAAGCAAATCAACGGATTGACCGCTTTTGTTTAAACCTATCATATTACTTTAAAAAGCTTTTGGCACAGGTGTTATTTGCCTTATAAATCTTGTGCCTGCTTATAGATAGGGTGTTTTTTCTGCTTTACCAGTTCATACTTCTTCATCAGAAACTGGTATTTCTCCAAGTAATTGCGCTGAAGTGTTAAATTATTTGTATTTATTCTCATCGTAACAAATTATTTTTAAATATAATCTGTTACCGAATTAACTACCCTTTACAGCAATAACGTATCAGGCTATGCCTCTACTTTCTTGGTAGTACGCTTACGTTCGTTCTCATCTAAGATTATTTTACGAAGACGTAAGGATACAGGTGTAATTTCCACATACTCATCGGCGGCAATGTATTCCATACATTCTTCTAAAGAGAATTTGGTAGCCGGAATGATACGCATTTTCTCATCCGTACCCGATGCGCGCATGTTGGTAAGCTTTTTCTCTCCGCAAACATTTACTACTAAATCATCTGGACGGATATGCTCTCCGATAATCATTCCCGGATAAACTTCTTCACCTGCATTGATAAAGAATTTACCACGGTCTTGCAACTTATCAATACTATAAGCAACCGATGTGCCTTTATCTTTAGAAATTAAAACTCCTGCAATACGTTGGGTGATAGGACCTTTCCAAGGTTCGTAAGCTTTAAAACGATGCGCCATAATAGCTTCTCCGGCAGTAGCGGTAAGAATATTGTTACGCAAACCGATGATACCACGAGATGGGATTTCAAACTCAATATGAATCAAATCTCCTTTAGGTTGCATTACCAACATATCTCCTTTGCGTTGAGAAACCAAATCAATTACTCGGCTGGATGTTTCCTGTGGCGTATCAATCGTTAAAACCTCAACCGGCTCATGTTTTCTGCCATCAATTTCTTTAATGATAACCTGTGGCTGACCAACCTGCAGTTCATATCCCTCACGACGCATTGTTTCTATCAATACCGATAAGTGAAGAATACCACGACCAAACACAATATATGAATCGGGTGAAGTAGTTTCTTCTACACGAAGCGCTAAGTTTTTTTCAAGCTCTTTAAATAAACGGTCACGTAAGTGACGAGAGGTTACAAACTTACCATCTTTACCATAGAAGGGAGATGTGTTGATGGTAAACAACATGCTCATGGTAGGCTCATCAATGGAGATAACGGGCAGCCCCTCTGGCTTTTCAAAATCAGCAACGGTATCACCAATTTCAAATCCTTCAATGCCTGTAAAGGCACAAATATCTCCGGCAATTACTTCGGTAACTTTTGCTTTACCTAAACCATCAAAAATAAACAGGTCTTTCACACGGGACTTAACAATACTTCCATCACGTTTAACAACCGATACAGGCATGTTCTCTCTGATAACACCACGATATACACGTCCAACCGCAATACGACCAATAAAAGAAGAATAATCCAACGAAGTAATTTGGCACTGCAAAGTACCCTCGCGGATAGGTGCCTCCGGAATGTTAGCTATAATACAATCCAACAAAGGAGTGATGGAATCAGTTACCACTTTGTAATCGGTACTCATCCAACCTTGTTTAGACGAACCATAAATGGTTGGGAAATTCAATTGGTCTTCGGTAGCATCCAAGTTAAAGAACAAATCAAAAACCATATCGTGCACCTCTTCCGGGCGACAATTTGGTTTATCTACTTTATTAATAACCAAAATAGCTTTTTTGCCCGCAGCAATAGCTTTTTGCAACACAAAACGGGTTTGTGGCATAGGTCCTTCAAAGGCATCTACCAATAAAACCACGCCATCGGCCATGTTTAATACACGCTCTACTTCTCCGCCAAAATCAGCGTGACCAGGGGTATCAATAATGTTAATCTTAGTGTCTTTATATACAACCGAAACGTTTTTAGCCAAGATGGTAATACCGCGCTCGCGCTCCAAATCGTTGTTATCTAATATAAGTTCGCCTGTTTCCTGATTCTCACGGAAAAGCTTACAGGTGTGAAGAATTTTATCAACTAAGGTGGTTTTACCGTGGTCAACGTGGGCAATAATGGCAATGTTACGAATATTCATACAGCTACTTTTTTAAAATAAGGCGCGAAGATACTAATAAAAGGGCAATAGACAATAACCCTATGTTAAGGAATAGTTAAGGAAAGAACAGTTGAGTTATTATGAAGTAGGCCTTAGCCCTAATTCTAGCTTATAGGGCTATTTTATGCCAGAGTGGTATTAAATTTCAGTACCTGAGGGTATACTTGTGATTTATTAAACTGAAAAACAATTAGTTAAACAATTAAGGGTAAGAAAAATCAGATTTAAGGGTTACTTTTTTATTTTTCAGGAATAGATGCAAGATAACTGCTAAAAAGGTTCATGAAAAAAGCAATCGCTATATTAATACTAAGTGTGGTAACGGCTTTTTTTACCGCTTGTGGTCCTTCTGAAACAGAAAGAAAAGTAGAAGAAGAAAAAACGAAACACGAGGCTGATTCTATTAAAGAAAGTATCAAAGAAGACATCGCCTCAGAGATGGATAGTTTAAAAAAGGACAATAAAACATCCGACTCCTTAATGAAAGAGAAAAAATAAACCAAAAATAAAAACCAATCAAAAAAACACAAAACATGAAAAAATCAATCTCAATCGTAGCCGTAGCAGCATTAGCTACATCAATGTTCGTAGCTTGTGGTCCTAGCAAAGCTGAAATCGAAGCAAAAGAAAAAGCAAAACAAGATTCTTTAATGGAAGTTGCAAAACAAGATTCAATCGCGAAAGCCGCTGAAGCTGCCGCTACTGCAGCAAAAATGCAAGCTGATTCTTTAGCGCAAGTTGCAAAAGCTGATTCTCTTAAAAAAGTAGAAGAAGAAGCTGCCGCAAAAGGTAAAAAAGGTGGCAAAAAATAGTTTGTTTGTGTAGTTAGTTGATGAAAAAAGCCCCGTAGCGTAAAAACTTCGGGGTTTTTTGTAAAATAATTTTTTCCAAACCAAAAAAAAGATACCTTTGCACCCCTTAATAATTAAAAGATAATGTTAATAGTACAATTAAAAGAAGGCGATACTTTAGAAAAAGCGCTAAAAAAGTTCAAGAAAAAATTTGAAAAAACAGGCGTGATTAAAGAATTGCGCGACCGTCAAAAATTTACAAAAAAATCGGTACGCCGTCGTCAAGGAATGATTAAAGCTGTTTATAAAAACAGACTTCAACAGGGTTTATTAGAGGATTAGTCAACACGCCTCATTTCATACAAGACTATATTTTTACAGCTTATTTGTAATTATCGAAAATAGATACTATCTTCGAACTACAAATAAGCTTTAATTATTTATGAGGGGGTGGTATATACAAGATTTTACCGATTACATCCGTTTCGAAAAAAGATACGCCCAAAACACCTGTGTTGCCTATCAGAATGACCTTTCAGAATTCCAAGAATTTATAGAAAATAATTTTGAGATTTATTCCCCGAATGAGATAGAACAAGATTTTATCCGAACTTGGATTCACTCCTTTATTACAAAAAAAACATCGTCCGCTACTATTCACAGAAAAATATCTTCTGTAAGAAGCTACTATAAGTATCTTCTAAAAAACAATATTGTATCGAAAAACCCGTTACTTACGTTGTCGCTTCCAAAGAAAGCTAAAAGACTTCCTGTATTTATTGATGAGAGAAAAATGAATGCGCAGATAGAAAAAACAGACACCCATTTATCTGCCCATCAATTATTACTTCAAAAATTAATTATGGAGTTGTTCTATCAAACCGGCATCAGGCTTAGTGAATTGGTAAATTTATCGCAAAAAAATATTGATTTACACAAACAACAAATTAAAGTAATGGGTAAGCGCAGTAAAGAGCGCGTTATTCCTATCGGCATAGATTTGCAAAAACTCATTTCAGATTATATTTTAATAAAAGCAAGTAACAGCTTACCCGGCGATTATCTTTTATATAAAGAAGATGGTAAAAGGGTTTATGATAAATGGGTTTATCTTTTGATTAAAAATGAATTGAGCCATATTACTACTTTAAAGAAAAAAAGCCCGCATGTATTGCGCCATAGTTTTGCCACTCATTTATTAAACAACGGAGCTGAAATTACCGCTGTAAAGGATTTACTTGGGCATACCGGTTTAGCGGCTACACAAATATATACGCACAACACGATTGAAAAATTAAAAACAACATATAAGAAAGCCCATCCAAGGGCATAAGTAATAATCAAATAAAAAAAGGAGGTTTATTATGACACCAAAAATTCAATCCGTGCATTTTGATGCCGACAAAAAGTTAATCGATTTCATTAACGACAAAGTAATGAAACTTACTCAGTTTCATGATGGAATTATCGGAACAGATGTAATTCTTAAATTAGAGAAGTCATCCGACCAAGCTAATAAAACAGCTGAAATAAAGTTACACCTTAGTGGCAACCCCTTGTTCGCGAAGAAACAGTGCGTTACATTTGAAGAAGCCGTAGACACTGCTATTGACGCTTTACGTACGCAGGTAAAAAAACACAAGGAGAAAAGCTTAACCAAGTAAAAAAGTATCTAAACAAAAAAGCCCAATCAAAATTGATTGGGCTTTTTTGTTGATTACAATTAAATTACTGTATAATAACTTTCTTAGCAATGTGCTGACCATCAATATTGATGTTTACCAAATAAACACCTGCCTGATAAGCATTATTAGCGCCTACTACTAAAGTAGTTTCTCCGGTCTGATAAGATGTTGATGGGATGGTTTCAACCGTACGACCTAACATATCTGTAACCACTACAGAAACATTAGATTGTGCCGATAAATTGAAATCTATATTTACTTTGCCGATTGACGGGTTAGGATATAAATTCAGTCCAACACTTTCTTCAATACTTTCAATTCCGGCTGTCGCGTCTACAATATTTATATCGTCTATAAATAAATTATTACCCGGTGCCGTAGGATCTGCTATAAACGCCCAACGGAACATTACATTTGTACTACTTGCCACGGCACTTATAGTAACCGCATAAGTGGTAAATTGAGCCGGGGTTGGGACATAAGGAGTTGTGCCTGTGCCGCCAGCAGCAGAAGCTAAAGTAGCGCTTGTAATAACTTTTCTTGATAACCAAGTGTTTCCACAATCGGTAGAAGTAAGTATTTGCAGCTTATCCGCATTATTAGCTGTTGACTGTTTTTCGTAAGCCGCTTTAAACGTTAAGGAAGGTGTGGTAAATGTGCTTAAATTATATGAAGATGTAGTCTGCAAAACACTTGTATCTCCACCAACATTATTCAAGTTATTAAGCATACATGATTGAACACCTGTTGCAGCGGCAACAGACGTAACTGCAAAATCTACACCATTTGTCGCGGAATGAAATACATTCCAATTAGCGTTAGGTAAAGTAGATGCCGTTTCAAATCCCTCCATAACCGGTAACGGTGCGCCGTTTGTAACAGTAAACAACACGATAGATGTATCATTTGCGTTATTCTGATCTATTCCGCCATCAGGATCAGTGGTATAACACTGAAGTGTGTGTGTACCCGATGAAACTCCGGTAAGAGTAGGTAAGCTTACAGCGGATACCTGATATGAAACCAATGAGCCTGTCCAATTGATTGGAGTTTGAACAACACCATCTATTACATAATTAATAGTACAAGCGGTAAGACTATTGCTGCCATAGTTTTCTAAATTAATTGACACGTTCAAGGTATTAGTACCTGTGCTGCAATAAGAACCAATAGGAGATAAAACTGAAGGGATACCTGCATCATACGCATTTGTAGTTGGAGGTACTATCCCCAAAAGCACTTGATCATCATCAACCGGATTAAAACCGGGTGTTTGCAATGTATCTACTTGAAAGTATCCATCACTTGCACCACCCCAACCCCAGTTCATGTGTAAATAATTGTTAGAATCATATCCATCACAAACCCAAGTATGACCACCTTCAGAAGGGTCAACTCCAACATATTGCACACATCTGCTGATATTTAAATCGCTCTTTACAGTATCAATCCACTCTGCATCGGTAAAATTACTTTTATTCTTCCCGCGTAATGTAGATGGATTATAGCCAAAATAAGTTTTGTATGAATATTGAGCGCTAGGATTTCCACCAATAACCTGAGCCCCACTTCCGCTGGGATCATAACTCATATCAACGCTTACTCCACACTGATACATAAGTCGCGCGATAGCACTATACGTTGTTGCTGTAACCGCAGAATTAGCCAAAGGCATATTAGCCCAAACATATGAAGTAGTTCCATAATCAGCACTTAAAGTGCCATAATTAGGTTTCCCTGAAAAATCACAGTCATAAGAGCTTGAACCGGTTCCTTGAGGAGGATAGCTCCAATACCTCATTATTTGAGCCATCGTTGTAGCCACACAACCCGTTACGGCAGCGGCTGTGTTAGTACCGGTACCGGTACTTCCGGGACAAAAGGCATTATAATACGGAGATTGGTTCCAGGTTGATTGCATAAGAGGACCAACAACCGGAGTACCCGTAAGCATTATCGAAGAGCTTCCGTTTAATCTCGAGGTAGAACCTACTGTGTTATTAACATAGTTTGTCCATTCGGTAGCGGCTTTTTCTCTCGCTACCAAGCCATAAGACCTTACGGCGCTAATTTGTTTTGATTTTCTATTCATCCAAAAACCAAAATTATCAGCAGTAGAACCCGCTTTTACATATTGACCTTTAGTGGCATAACCTATAATTGGTCTTGTCGCGTCTTCGGCAGATACAATAACAAAACCATTATTGGCGTTAATATTAAACGCGTAATAAAGAGGTACACCGTTATTATCAACTTCGGTATAAGCCAGTGTTATTGAGCTTATTGCAACGGTTGAGTTTTGCTTGTAGAAATTTTCAGCCACCTTTTTCGCTACATCAGGTGTAACAGGCTTAGCATTTGCCATGCTTATCGCTAAGATAAAAACAAGCGTTACGTAAATTATTTTTTTCATTTGCTCTGTGTTTTAAGTGTTAGTTCTCACAAATATAAACACAAATAGACGCAAAAGCAATAAAATTTGTACAAACGGTAATTTTTAACAGTTTAAAGCCTGTTTTATATCTTCTAAAAGGTCTTCAACATCTTCTATTCCTACACTAAGGCGCAATAAATTGTCTACCACACCTGCTTTTTCACGTTCTGCCTTTGGTATTGACGCGTGAGTCATAGTAGCGGGGTGGTTTATAAGCGATTCCACACCCCCTAAAGACTCTGCCAAAGAGAAAACTTTAAAGGAAGAAGCGATTCTAAACGTATCATCTATGGAGGCGTCTTTTAAAACAATAGAAATCATGCCACCAAAATCGCGCATTTGCTTTTTTGCTATAGCATGGTTAGGATGGTCGGTAAAACCGGGCCAATATACTTTATCAATTTTAGGATTTGTTTTTAAATACTCGGCGATTATGCGTCCGTTATGGCAATGGCGTTCCATGCGGATATGCAAGGTTTTTATGCCACGCATAACCAAAAAACAATCCATCGGTCCCGGGTTGGCACCGCATGAGTTAAGAATAAAATACAACTGTTCATGCAGCTTATCCTCATTCATAACCAAAGCGCCCATTACCACATCGCTGTGCCCGCCAAGGTATTTGGTAACCGAGTGCATTACAATATCCGCGCCCAATGCCAAAGGGTTTTGCAGGTAGGGCGATGCGAACGTATTGTCAACCGCTAAAAGTATGTTGTGCTTTTTAGCGATTGCGGAGCAAGCCGCAACATCTACAATCTTCATGGTAGGATTGGTAGGTGTCTCCGTCCAAATTAGTTTAGTGTTTTTGTTGATGTATTTGGTAATGTTATTGGCATCGGTTAAATCAATAAAGTGAAATTTAATGCCGTATGGTTCAAAAATCTTAGTAAACATACGGTAGCTGCCTCCATACAAATCATCGCCGGTAATAACCTCATCGCCCGGACGAAGCAATTTCATAACCGCATCGGTAGCTCCCATCCCACTGCTAAAGCAAATGCAGTGGTTGCCGTTTTCTAAAGCGGCGATATTTTTTTGAAGCGCCTCACGTGTTGGGTTCTTGCCGCGCGCGTAACCATAACCTTTGTTCTTTCCCGGACTTTCCTGCACATAGGTTGAAGTCTGGTAAATAGGTGTCATTATAGCTCCTGTGGTAGGGTCTGGCTCGGCACCCGCATGTATGGCTTTAGTGCCAAACTTATAATTATTAACACTCATGGTCTTAAATTATTGCAAATACAAATTATCAACTATTCATTAAAGCTTCTTTTGGTTCTTGGGCGTGAGCCGCCTGTTTTTGGTTTATCAAAACTCTTTTTAAAACCACCGTCAACAGATTCTTTACGTTTAAATCCACCGCCACCTTCTGATGAACCTGTTTCTCTGCGTTTAAAACCTGTTCCTTCCGAAGAAGATTCTCTGCGTTTGTAACCACCACCTTCTGATGAATCTCTGCGTTTAAATCCTTCACCACCTTCACTGTCTCTGCGCTTGTATCCTCCACCTGAAGAAGATTCGCTGCTACGCCTTGGATACGCGCTGCCACCTTCGCGTTTACCGGCGTAACCGCCACCGCTTCTGCTACCGCCACTTCCGCCCTCACGACGCTTATAACCTCCTTCTCCTCTGCTTTCAGAGGATGATCTGCCACCGCGTTCTCCTCCACCCGATGAAGCTTCAATCTGTACTTTTCTTTCGTTGAATTTTAATTCTTTGGCATTTACGTTTAAGAAAGTCTGCGCGTCTTTTGTTTCCGATTCAAAGAAGGAGAAACTTTTCTTTACGTCTACGTTAAATATATGCAATGCGCTAACACCTGAAATATCAGCCAAGTAATCTTTTAAGAATTTCCAATGCAAGCCGTCTAACTCACCCAGATTAATAAAGAAACGGCTCATTTTTCCATTTGAAGAAAAACCTGCTCCACCCTTTTGATTCAAATCAGGAGCTTGCTGATAATATTCCAAGAAGCGATTAAATTCTTCAGACACAAAACGCTTAATTAAATCTTCTTTGCTGATGTCTTTTAACTGCTCGTAAATTTTTGGAAGATATTTTACAATTTCTTCTTCATTTACTTTAGCGTTCTGGATTTTTTCGGCAACGTGAAACAATTGTCTTTCGCAAACCTCAACTCCTGAAGGTATAGTAGCCTGACTAAATTTTTTGTTGATTATCTTTTCTATATCGCGAATCTTATAGATGTCTTTGCCGGTAACAAACGCTATACTCACGCCCGCTTTACCCGCACGGGCTGTACGTCCGCTACGGTGGGTATAATTTTCCACATCTTCGGGTAAGCTGTAATTAATAACGTGTGTAACATCTTTTACATCCAAGCCACGAGCCGCCACATCAGTAGCTACCAACATTTGGAGGGCACGACTACGGAAACGTTTCATTACAAAATCTCTTTGTCCTTGCGATAAATCTCCGTGCAAAGAATCGGCGCTATATCCGTCTTTTATTAACGAATCGGCAACCTCTTGTGTCTCAATACGTGTACGACAAAAGATAATTCCATAGATGTCCGGATTAAAATCCATCACACGTTTAAGCACTAAATATTTTTCTCTGCTTTGAACCTGATAATAAATATGTTCGATGTTAGCGGCACCTTCGTTCTTTTTACCCACGCTGATTTCGGCGGGAGTTTTCATGTATGATGACGCGATACGGGCAACCTCTCTGGGCATCGTAGCGGAGAACAACCACACGTTTTTTTCTTCAGGTGTTTTTTCTAATATCTCATCGATGCTTTCTTTAAAGCCCATGTTCAGCATTTCATCCGCTTCATCAAGCACCACCACCGAAATGTTTTTCAAGTCGATAACTTTGCGTTTCATCAAATCTATTAACCTGCCTGGCGTCGCGGCAATAATGCCGGGTGTACTTTGTTTAATGGTTCTTATTTGCCCTTCTATGCTGGCGCCGCCATATACTTCGGTAACTTTTACGTTGGTCATGTACTTGGCAAACTTTTTTAAGTCGGCGCTTATTTGCATACACAACTCGCGTGTGGGTGCTAATATCAGAGCTTTGGTATTTCCGTCAGAGAAATCTGTTTCAGATAATAAAGGCAAACCAAACGCGGCTGTTTTACCGGTTCCGGTTTGTGCAAGGGCTACTAAATCTGTTTTTTCTTTTTGTAAAAGCGGAATAGTTTGTGCTTGTACGGGAGTTGCTTCTGTAAAACCTAAGTCTTTAAGTGCTTTCAGTAATTTTTCGGGTAATCCTAATTCTTCGAATGTTTTGGGCGTCATTTATTTATATTAAGCCGCAAAGGTACTAATTATAAAACAAACAAGGCTCAACTGTTAGCCGAGCCTTGCTTTTAGAGAGATGAAACCATCTTACCTCAATAAGGTTACAGTACCATGGTATTGATGTTGTTTACCACTAAAATCATCGAACTGAACTTTCCATACATATACATCCTCCTGCAATAAAGGCGCTCCATCATTTCCTTTCATGTGCCCGTCCCAGGCTTTGTTTATATCGGTCGTGTAATATATCATCATGCCCCAGCGGTCGAACACCCACATATTATATGTGTTGTTGTTTATACCAATTCCCTCGCCTTTAAAGCCTTCGTTTTTTCCGTCTCCGTTTGGTGTAAAGGCATTCGGAATATAAAAAGTAAACACCGGTTGTATATCAACTATATGGCTAATAGAATCTGTGCAACCATATTGGTTAATTACCCATTGGGTTACGGTATAATAAGCGGTATCGTTAGTTTGCAATTGATTAGCGTCATTATTATAAGCATACGAAAAATTTCCGTTGCTATACACATAGTTAACGCTATCTTTTGGAGCATATATATCTCCTAAATAATACTCAATGCCATAATTACCATATGTAGGAGGTGTGGTTACCGTATATTCACTCGCGCCACTTGACTGGTTAGCAAAATTAATAGTGGGGTCATTTATATCTGCGTCTGTTGGACCCCATGAAAAACCGGCAATGGGGCGCGGATAGACTTCGATATAGTTTTTTACTGTCTTAGTACCCTTACAACCGGCCGCTGTTGTTACTGTTAATGAAACAGTGGCGTAAAAAGGCATGATAGGATCTGTATTATTATAGTTCTGCAAAGTTGGAGGTGTAGCTGTTTGATAGGTTACCGGATTAGGGTTATTAATGCTGTTAAAAGCCCAAGTCCATGAGGCAATGCTTCCCGTTGGAACTACACCAATTGTTACACTTGAATTATCATGAAACTGCGTGCTAAACGGTGGGCATCCTATACTGTCTCCGTAAAAATTAGCTACCGGATTAGGGTTAACAAAAGGATATAAAGTAATCGTATCCGCGCAACCGGGGACTCCATTTGTTAAAGGAGGGTTGGGGCTTGTTGTGGCTATTAAAGTAACCGTTTGTGTACCCGGCGATTGAAATGTACTGGACGGTTCCTGACCTATACCTGTTTGCCCGTTACCAAAATTCCAACTCCAATTTGTAACCGCATTAACACCCGCATTAGGCATGGAAGTATTTGTAAACGACATGGGTTGTCCAACACATACCGGATTATAAGCGAAATCAGGTTGCGGTTGTGGGTAAACAAATATGGTAAAACTACTATCGGGTCCTTGGCAACTATTTAATGTCGGTACAACATTTACTACCGTAGAAAATGTCGTTAAACCCGGGTTGCTGGTTGGTCCTACACTTGGAAAAATTGGCGACACACTATTTGTAGGAATGCCTCCAATATTGAAATTCCAATTATAGGTTGTGTTTACAGAAGCGGGAAAACTGGCAAAGGTTACCGGATTTGTCATATTAAACGGACACCAATACTGGTCGGGTATATGTTGCATGTAAGGCGTTGGTTTTATATTAATTGTATCGGTATATCCAACACCCACACACCCCTGATAAGTAGGAATGTATGTAACATACCCAATTTGATTTGTTAAGGTTGTATTTGTTGGAGCAGTATATGCGGCAGGTATTCCCGTACCTGATGCGGACATACCTATATTTGTATTGTTAGTCGCGGTCCATGAGTAGGTTACTACTCCGGGAGCGGGGATATTAGTTGTTATGATTGGCGAAGGAACCGTAATTATAATGGTAGGTGGTGTGCTTGGACAAACAGTAGCGCTGGTTACCAATATAGCGGGTATTGGATTTACGGTAATACTGAAACCGGAAGAAGTTCCTATACAACCATTTGCCAAAGGAGTAACACTTAGTGTGGTAACAGCCGGAGTATTCGCTGTATTTGTTCCGGTAAAAGGGGCTACATTACCCGTGCCCGTAGCCGCAACACCTATGTTGCCGCCGGCTTGAGCTGTAGTGCTCCACGTAAATGTTTCCGGGGTGGGACATCCCGAAAATGCCGGTACGTTTACCTGTTGATTAGCGCAAACCGTAATATCTGTTATTGGCGTTACTGTTGGCGTAGGGTACACACTAATAGTAAAAAAAGCTTCGTTCCCTACACAATACTCTGTTTGATCTATATATGTTACCGCCAAGCCATAAACGGTATCTACTAACAAATCACAGGTTAAATTCTGTGCAATAGCAGTATAAACAGGTATAGAATCAAGTCCTAATGTATCCGACAACGGAATACCGCCATGTGTAGTTAAATGATTGGTGGTAGGGTTCACATTATTTATTTGTAAAAAAGCAAACGGCGCTACTAATTCAGGTTGAGCACATGTTGTGGTAAATGTTGTTTGCGCTATGTTTACCTGTGTTCCGGGACAAATACTAAAACTTGGCGGAGCGGTTACTACGGGCAAACAAAACACATCAAACCCGGTAACATTAAAAGTATCCGTACAATTATTATTTGTAGTAACGGTTAACGTCATTTGATACGTACCGCAATTACTATAGGTATAGTTAATTGGTGTTGGTAAATTTGTACTATTATAGGTTGCCGTATTACCATCTCCAAAGGCAAATTGCCACGTTGTTATAGCATCGTTTAGGCAAGTTGGATTAGTAACGAACGAACTATCTACAATTTGAGAGGCATTACCCAAGCAATTCTCGTATGGTTGGAAAAAAGCAATGGGGTTTGCGTGTACATTAACCGTGCCGGTATAAGAACCCGCACAACCGGTTGTAGCCGTAGCCGTAAGAACTACCGGGTAGCACTGGGCACCAATAAAACCTGCCGGGGCTGTAAAAGTATATGAAGGGTTCATTACGTTGCTGGTATCGCTTCCGCCTAAGGTGTTATTGTCAAAATCCCAATGCCAAGCAGCTATACTAGCCGGATTTGTGGTTGTATTGGTAAATACCGCTGGCGTACCATCGCAAGGTTGGGTTGCCGTAAAACCTAATACCGGAAACGCGTTAACTAGCGCGCTACCCGTTGCGGTAACCGAACAACCACCAACAGCCGTAACAGTCAAGGTTACCGGATAAGTACCCGCGGCAGAATATGTAAACGTATTAGCCGCGGCGCAGCTTGTTGCCGCACTGGCCGGTTGACCAGCCGCACCAAAATTCCAAGCACAGGTATTATTTAGAGTAACCGTACTATTAAACACCGAACCCGTACCCTGACAAACAGGCGCTACCGTAAATGAGGCGGTTGGCACAGGATTTACAACCACCGTGTTCGTAGCGGTTACCGAACAACCACCAACAGCGGTTACCGTTAAAGAAACTGAAAAAGGGCTGCCTACATAAGTAGCGTAATTATAAGTAGGACTTTGCACGGTTGATGTTCCATTAGCCGCATCTCCAAAAGTCCAGCTATAAGTGTTTCCATTTGTTATGTTAGTTGAAAACACGGTTGGATTACCCTGACAGACTGCCGGTGCGCTAAAACTTGCCGTAGGTACTGCGTTTACTACCGCGTTACCCGTTGCGGTGGCACTACAAGTACCAACCAAAACCACTAAGGTTACCGGAAAAGTACCGGCTGCGGAATAGGTGTGGTTATCTGTTTGTGTCGTTACCACATCTGTATTAGGGGCTGCTCCTCCAAAACTCCAACCATACGTAGCGCCTACCGAAGGCGTTGAAGCGGTTGCGTCAAAAAATGACGCTGTACCCTCACAAACCGGGGCTACACTAAATGAAGCTGTGGGAACCGGACTTACGATAGCGCTTCCGGTTGCGGTAACCGTACAACCTCCTGTAGAGGTAACTATTAAAGAAACCGCATAAGGGCTTCCTGTAGATGAAGTGTAGGTATAAGTAGGGTCTGCAACTGTAGAAGTTCCTACCCCATCTCCAAAAGTCCAGCTATAGGTGCCGGCATTTGTTGTAGTGCTTGTAAAAACAGATGGATTGCCTACACAAACAGCAGGCACAGTAAAAGAAGCTGTGGGCATAGGATTAATAACTACCGTTTGGGTAGTAGTAGAACTACACCCTGTAACTGATACGGTAAGCGTTACTACATACGTTCCGGCAGCGGCATACGTATGATTGGGCGGATTTGGCGTTGTTGTAGTAGAAGTAACGGTAGGGCTGCCATCTCCATAGTCCCAAATATAGCCCGTTATAACCACAGCGCCGGTTGCGGTTGATGAGTTTGTAAACACAACATTATTACCTGTTAAGCACTGTGGCGCGGTAGCCGGAGAGTTGGAAGTAAAGACGGGGTTTGGTCCACCGCCACCGGCGGTTACCACAAAGCTATAGGAAGCGACGCACTTAGTGTTGGTAGTATCCGTTAAGGTAACCGTGTAATTACCGGGTGTAGTATATGCGTGCGTTTGATTGGCATTTGTAGTAGAATTAACAGGGGCAGAACCATCTCCATAGTTCCAAACCCAATTGGTAATTGTATCCGGAGCGGCTATGGTAGAACCATCTACAAAGGTTAATGCACCCGAACAAGGTGGAGAACTGGTTGAGAATGTGGGAACGGGATCTGGCTCAGTGGTTAAATTATAAAACAACAAAGGAGCCGGACAGCCGGATGCTAAGGTAGTAGTTAATGTATAATTAGCAGGGGTGGATGTGGTTAAATTTTGTGTGGTTGCACCTCCTGGTTCCCAAGAATAAGAGGACATACCTGGTGGACCGGATAAAACAGCGTTCTGACCCGGACATAAAGCTACAAGCCTTGTAATTTGTAATGGGTTGCAACTGGCATCAATATATGCGTAACCAAAGTGGGCAGAAGCATAACAATCGCTCACATCAAATTGCACAGTTACGGTATGTCCAATTATAGATGTTAAATCTTGTGTAACGGTTTGCCAGGGCCTATAATAAACATCAGAGCTTACCGAAGACACCGAAAAAGTAGCTAAAGAAGCCGTATTATCAGTTCCGGCTGTTGCTGAAAAACTCGTGCAAGGAACAATTGAGCCACCCAATGTGTTATCGATTACACTAACCTGAAAATAAGGTGCCTGTACGGTAATATGCCCTTTGGCATCCAATACTACTGCATATTGAAAGGTAAAGGCTACATTGGAAGCGTTTACTACAAAAGAGTAGGATGCCCGTTGCATTAATGCACCACAGTTCATATTATTTAATAATAGGGAATGTGCGCCCCCTAAAGGCGCTGGCGCAACTACCGGAAAACCACCATAATAATCAACCCCTGCTGAATAAGGCTCGTGACATCCTAGTCCACAATTGCAAGAATTACTTATATCACCATCTGCAGTATTTCCTGTATTGTTATTAGAAGCTGATGTTGCCCCCACAGAAGTAACCTCAAAAACACCACCTGCAGCTGCGCCGGCACCCGTTGTGGCATTTTGAGTAGGGTCAAGACAGGTTGGGCAAGGTAAAGTCTGATTAGTAGCACATGCTTGAGTAAAAGTCCATCCGGTAGTATTATCACTTTCAAAGCCCGGATTTACACAACCACTTGCATTGAAAACTTGGTTGGGCTGTCCATTTCTGTAGTTAGCGGGTATTTGACCATTAAGTATGTCTAACGCTTGTTGTTTTAATCTTTTGTGTAAGGTTTTATCAAAGAATTGATATTCTTTATCATCCATACCGCGCTCTTTAGCATCGGATAAAATTTGTTGCACCTTCTCCTCACTTAAATAACCCGAAGGATAAGAAACAGAAGTTATTTGCGCCTTAGCAAAAAAACTTATTATGAAAAATAAAAGGAGTAAAGTATTTTTTTTATTCATGGTTAACTATTTTTAATTTAAGCAACCCCAAATGTACACTTTATAAAACAGAAAAGCAACTTTTTGCTGTGTTAAAAAACTTCAGTTTTAGCTATTGAAAAACTTTAATAGAACAATCAGGATTTAGATCTCCCGCTTCATCAAACACATATAAAAGCCATCAAATCCTTCAGACGGGTAAATGGTTTTGTCTTCTATAAAGCTAAAGTTTTTGTTATTAGCCAAGAAATGCTCTACCTGTTTGTTGTTTTCGCTTGGTAAAATGCTGCAGGTGGCATAAACCAATAAGCCTCCAACTTTTAGCATAGCGGTATAATCCTGCAATATTTGTTGTTGTATTTTCTTTAATTCATTAATGCGTTCCAAACTAAGTTTCCATTTAGCATCGGGGTTGCGTTTAATTACACCCAGGCCACTGCAAGGCACATCTAATAAAAGTCTGTCGGCGGTTTTGTTTAAGTCCTTAATTGTTTTTGGAGAAGAAATCAGCTTCGTTTCAATCTTGGCTCCTGCCCTACCCGCTCGTCTTTGCAATTCGGTTAGTTTCTTTTCTTCTATATCTAAGGCAATTAGTTTGCTTTTGTTTTTGGTGAGTGCCGCTATATGCAATGCCTTTCCACCCGCACCCGCGCAGGCGTCAATAATGCACATACCCGGTTCTGCCCGTAGAAAAGGAGCTACGTGCTGAGAAGACGCGTCCTGAATTTCAAACATACCCTGCTTAAACAAAGGCGATGTAAAAATATTTTTCCTCTCTTTTAAAATCAACGCGTCCGTGCCTTTTATGTGTTCGGTATCAACGCCTTCTTTTAGTAACTGAGTTTGCAAATTCTGCACAGATGTCTTCAGGGTATTAGCCCTAAGCACCACCGCTGCCTGGTTATTCAACGCTTCTAACTCTTTATTCCATTTAAAGCTTAACTCGGCAAAACCAAGCTCATCCATCCAATCGGGTATAGATTGAAACACAGCCCGGTTGTTTTGTATCTCCGCGATTTTTTGCTGAATATGTTTTTTATCAATCTCCGCAAACTCATCCCAGGCAGGCAAGTCATGCCCGCGCAGTAAAAGATAAACCCCAACTATGTGATACCAATTGTTCTTGTTGCCACTCAGTTCATTCAGCAAACGATATTGCCGCACCACATCATAAATGGTTTCCGCTACAAAGCGTCTGTCGCGGGCACCCCACTTGGGTTGGTCTTTAAATAAATACTCAATGGCTTTATCCGCATAACGGTTCTTATCAAATATTTCTTCAAGGGTTTTAACGAGCGCATCAACCAGGTTTTTATAAATCTTCACCGTATAATTTTTTTGCAAAGTAAGTATTTTTGGGCGTTCCGCGCGGTTGTAATAGTGGGCTATTATAATCCCTTTAAACGCAAAAGAGCGGTAAACACTACTAGTTTACCACTCTTTAAGTTATTGATGTGAATTGTGTCGGGGTGGTGTGATTCGAACACACGACCTCCTGCTCCCAAAGCAGGCGCGATAACCGGGCTACGCTACACCCCGAACTGATTATCTTGGGATTTTTATTTAAAAGAACTTTAAAAGGAGCGCAAAAATACATTTAAAATTAATGTAAACAAACATTTTGTGGCATCTTACACAATAAGTACTTTAAAATTCCGTTAAAATGTTATATTTTTGTGTTTCCAACCTTTGAATTTGAAGCTTATCTTTAAATACCTTACCGTGTTTACCTGTTTTGGTTCTTTTGCCCAAACACTTACTGCTCCGCAAATAGGTTGTGTAAGTATTTTAGCTAATAATAGTATTTCTATTACTTGGTCAGTAACCCCCGGTTTGGGTGGGCAATTCGCAAGTTATCAAATTTATACTTCCTCTACTTTAAATAACCCAACTTATACTAATCAAGCTGGCATTACTAATTATAATACAAATACTTACACCATTGCCACCATAAGTAATGCAAATACGCATCCATATTATATTTATATAAATACCATAACCACTTCCAGTTTGACCTTGTTTGCCGTGGATACCGTAAGACCCATGCTTTTAACCGTATCTACGCCTGCCGGTCCGGGAATAGCGCATCTTTCCTGGAATGGGTTTATTCCACCTATTCCGGCAGGAGAAGCCTCCAGTTATTCTATTTACAAAAGTTATTATTATAACGGAGGCGGATGGCAGTTTGTTGCCTCGGTGCCATCAACCGGAAATCTCAACTATAATTATTACGATACCATAACCGTTTGTAAAGATTCTATTAATTATAAAATTGAACTTGTAAATACCGAATTAAACTGCACATCGGTTTCAAATATTGCCGGAGGGAAATTTCAAAACAAAAATAAACCAACCCCGCCTCATATTGATTCCGTTAGTGTTATTAATTACGAAACAAACAACCCACAAACCATTGTAGGCATTAGTTCGGCATATTCACAAGATGTAAAGTGTTTTAAAATATATACTTTTTCTTTAAGCACCAATGAATCTGTTGATTCAATATGTAACTATAACAAAGATACCAGTTATATATATGTAATAGGGGCTTCGCCCGCTTCCAGTTCCATAACACCCTCTGTTATATCTAAAGACAGTTGCGGTAATGATAGTCCATTTCCTAATTATCAAAGCACTATATACACGAGCAGTTCATACGACCAATGCCAGCAAATGAATACAGTTAACTGGACACATTATAAATACATGGTTACAGGTGTAGATCATTATGAAGTTTTTTGTTCAACGGGGGGTGGACCGTTTGTTCATTTAGGCCTTGTTAGCGACACCAGTACAACGGTTTATTATCATAAAAATGTGTTGCCCGGCACTACTTACTGTTATTTTGTAAGGGCTCATTCCGTTGGCAAAACAATAGCCGGAAAGGATACCGCTTCTTCCACCTCTAATCAATTTTGTATCACAACCAATAGTCCCCCTGTACCCGGCTTTGCCTACTTAAATAATGTTACGGTAAACGCGCAACAAACTATAGATGTGCAATGGAATGTGGATAACACCGTTCTTATAGGCGGGTATAATTTATACCGTGCTACCGGTAAAACGGGGACCTACAATTTATTGAGTTATATTCCATCCGCGAATAATTATACAGATGGAGACGTAAATACAAATAGTCAGGAGTACTTTTATGTTGTGCAGGTTTTAGATACTTGTAAAAATCCAACTATTCAAACAGATACATCAAACAGTATTGTTTTAAAAGCGGTTTCTTCCGCTAATTCAACGGCCACTTTAAATTGGAATGCTTATAACAAATATTTAGGCGGCGTTTCGGGTTACAATATTTACCGAAGCGTAAGCGGGGTTTTTGGTTTAGCGGCCACTACCACTTCGTTAGTTACTACTTATGTAGATGATTTATCTCCCTTTGCGGCTGATGAAGGCATATTTGTATATTATGTGGAAGCGGTTGAAGGTGCCGGAGACCCTTATTTACTTGCGGAAAAGAGTACAAGCAATTACGATACGGTTTATGTAGATGCAAATCTTTATATACCAAACAGCTTTACCCCGGGTGGAAAAAATAAAGTGTTTCTGCCCATTGGAGCTTATATTGATAATGGCAACTACGCGTTAAATATATTTAATCGCTATGGAGAAAAAATATTCGAATCTACCAACCCCAATACGGGCTGGGATGGTGGTGGACATGAAGAAGGAGTATACGCCTATACGGTACAATATCAGACTTCTGTTGGCGAGTATAGACAATGCCATGGCACCGTAAATTTAATCAGGTAATAATTATCATATTTGCACAAATAATTTCTTATGTACACAGGTAACTTAATTTTTTTAGTTCTTATTCTTTTATCGTGGGTTGGTTTATACAAATGCTTTGAAAAAGCGAACATCGCCGCGTGGAAAGCCTTCGTTCCTTTTTATAATTATTACGAAGCTTTTAAATTGATAGGCAAACCAAAATGGTGGTTTGTTTTAATGATTGTACCCGGTGTAAACATTTTAATGTATGGCGTATTAGGGTTTAATCTCGCTCGTTATTTCGGTAAGCGAAAATCATCTGATTTATTGCTGGCTTCTTTTGTCCCATACTTATATTTTATTTACATAGGTTTTGATGGAAACAGTAAACTTACAGGTGTTGAGGACATCAAAGGAAAAGAAAGCTCTTTTATACGAAATTGGGTAGACCCCTTGGTATTCGCCGTAGTGGCGGCATCAGTAATACGTACTTTCTTTTTAGAAGCGTTTACTATTCCTACTTCCTCTTTAGAAAAATCGTTAATGGTAGGCGATTTTTTATTTGTGAGTAAATTCAGTTATGGCGCTAAAGTACCCCAAACACCTTTAGCGTTTCCGTTTGCGCATCATACCATGCCTTTTACAACAGGCACCAAAGCGTATTTAGAGTGGATTAAGCTTCCTTACTTTCGTTTGCCGGGTTTGGGTAAACCTAAAAACAACGACATTGTTGTTTTTAATTACCCCGACGGAGATACCGTTGCCATTGGCGCACAGAACAGAAGCTATTATGATTTGGAAAGAACTTACGGATATGCGAACATGCAAAACCCAAACTTTGTTCCTGAAGGAGCTGACGCGCCTATCGGGAAAATTGTTGCCCGTCCGGTTGATAAAAGAGAATTTTACGTAAAGCGTTGTGTAGGTATTGCCGGAGATAAATTGCAGGTTAAAGACGGTCAGCTTTATATTAATGATAAAATTGCTCCTACTCCAAAACACGCTCAGCATTTTTATTTTGTAAAAACAATCGGGGCAGTATTTGGCACGTATGCCGAACAATTTGTCCCGAATGCAGGTTTGTTAGATAAGCTGGACATCTATGTAGATGAAGCGCATCTGGTAGATATAAAAGGCGATACCATGGTGTATATGCTTAACATGCCCGTTGATGTGGTGGAGCGTATTAAGAATATTCCGGGAGTGGTTTCTATGAAGAAGATGAACTCTCCTGCCGGACAATACGATGCGCATATTTATCCGCACAACCCCCGCTACCCCTGGAACAACGATAACTTTGGGCCTATTACATTGCCTAAAGCAGGCACTACCGTAAAAATAGACACGGCTAATATTTGTTTGTACGACAGGGTTATTGAGGTGTATGATAATAACAAACTGGAAATTAAAAACGGTAAAATTTTTATCAACGATAAAGAGACTGACACCTATACCTTTAAGCAGGATTATTATTTTATGATGGGAGACAACCGTCATAATTCTGCCGACTCGCGCTCCTGGGGCTTTGTGCCCTACGACCATGTAGTAGGTACGCCTTTATTTATTTGGTTTAGCATGAAAGATGTCGCTAAAAACCCTGTGTCGGGCAAAGGTGCTTTATCTTCTTTATTTAAAAACTCCAAAGAGGGCAAATACCGTTGGGAGCGTTTCTTTACCTACGTTACCGAGGATGGAATTTCTAAATCATACTTCCTTTATTTTGTAGGTATTGTGGTTCTTTGGGTTGGCTATAGTCGGTACAAAAACAGAAAAGCCAGGAAAGAAGCTGTAAAAAAATAATGCCGATAATACAGAATCCTTTTTTAAAAACGCTTGTAATATCTCTTATTACAAGCGTTTTTCTTTTTCTTGTTTGTAAATCATTTGTAATAGATATAGCCAAAGTAGATTCACTTGCTATGTCGCCAAAAATGAAATTGAATCAGACGGTTTTTATTCGCCCCATTACTTTTTTATCATCCCAACTAAAGAGGGAGGACGTTGTTCAAGTGACGCTTCCGTTAAATAAAAAAGATACTCTTACGCGAAAAGGCTTGTTCTTTAAACAAATTATAGGTTTGCCGGGCGATACGGTTGTTATCTGTAAATCACAAGTATTTATTAACGGCAAACCTGCCGACATAAACAAAGACCTGCTGCACAACTATGTAATTAAAACCAAACTGCAAAAAGACACGGCGGTGTTTGACAGCCTTGGCGTTACCGAAAAATATTTAATTGATGACAGTTGCGCTTATATGGTTACGTTAACCAACGCACAGTATACCGACATAAAAGACAAAGGCATTACCATTAAAGAACATCGTGAAGATTCCGCGCTGTATGATGAGTCTGTCTTCCCCAACAACCCGAACATAAAATGGAATAAAGATTTTTTTGGGCCCCTGTATATTCCTAAAAAAGGAGATGTAATAAAACTGGATACCAATACGTTTAAAATCTATCAACGCATTATGAATGATTTTGAAGGAGCAAACATTTCAGTAGAAGGAAATAAGATTTTTTTCCATCAATCCGATGTAATTACAAGCTATACCATTACGCAGGATTACTATTTTGTTATCGGAAACAACTTCGATAACTCTATTGATTCCCGCTACTGGGGCTTTATACCCAAGAAAAACATAAAAGCTAAATGGGTAAGGTAGGGTTTTTAGGTTCTTCTATTACACAACGGAAAGTAAAACACGAAGAAATATTTTTCGGTTATGACCGGCTTAATGCCCCTTTCCAAAATGCGGACAAGTATCGCATCTGTTCTTAGGGCGAAAAATAAAACAACCGCTCATCAGTAAAGATGTGGCAAGTAGTAAAGCAAGTATTTTATATCGCTTAATCAACATATTTTGTGGTAAATATACAATGCTTGGTTATAGAGCAACCTTTATAGCGCATGGTTACATATAAAAGAACCAGTAGTATTCTATATCTCTTAATCATGTTTCTATTTTATTTTGGACTCGTTGCTTGCTTTGCAATTGAAAATATTTACACCAATCGGTTAAAGCACATTTACCGCATAAAGGTTTACGTGCCAAACAAATATATCTGCCGTGCAAAATTAACCAATGATGCGCTTTTGGCACTAATTTTTCAGGAATAAATTTTATTAATTGTTGTTCTGCTTGCAATACGTTTTTGGCGTTAGTAGTTAAACCCAATCGTGCCGATACTCTAAACACATGCGTATCAACCGCCATGGCAGGTTTATCATACACCACAGAAGCAATTACGTTGGCTGTTTTCCTTCCCACACCCGGAAGTTTTATAAGTTGTTCTACCTCATGGGGCATTACCCCTTTAAAATCTTTCAGCAGCATTTGCGCCATACCTACCAAATGCTTGGCTTTATTGTTGGGGTAACTGATACTTCTTATATAAGTAAAAATAGTTTCGGGTGTAGAAGCCGCTAAGGCTTCGGGTGTTGGATAATCCGCGAACAGCTTTGGGGTAATTAAATTTACACGTTTATCGGTACACTGAGCGGAGAGTATAACCGCCACCAGTAACTGGAATGGGTTTTTATAATGTAATTCCGTTTCGGCAGGTAAATCATGCTTCTGAAAATAGTTTAATATTTTATCGTAGCGCTCTTGCTTGGTCATTAAAAACAAAACTAAATAAAAAAAGCCATCCTTTCGAGATGGCTCTTTTTATTAATCTGATTATCTCTATTTGTTTAGGATAATATTGCTGTAGTGTATATAAGCATTATTTTGTTTAACACGTACTATATAAACTCCTTGATTTAAGTTATCAAGATTTATGCTTTCTGTAGCAGATGTCATTGGTTTAGAGAAAACCATTTGACCTAACGCGTTATATACCTCAACAGTTATATTCTCCATATAATCCACTCTAACAAACAGGTTTCCGTTAGTTGGATTAGGATAAACGCTTACTGAGTTCGCGTTATTTACATTATCTATTCCGGAGGTACAGCTATTAACTATTACTTGAATACTGCTTATATTGGTACAATTATTAACAGCAGTTCCGGTAACTGTATAAGTCGCAGTAATTGTTGGAGAAAATGCGATTCCATTTGTTACTCCGCCTGTCCATATATAGCTATTTGCCCCACCACCATTTAAGGTTACACTTGAGCCACTACAAACCGTATTGCTTGGTGTAGCCGACGCTGTTACAACAGGTAAAGTATTTACGTCGACGGTTAAAGCAACCGGAGAAGCGGTACAGGTTCCTGAAGATCCATTAACTGTATAGGTTGTTGATGGTCCAACTGGAGTAGCTGTAATATTTGAACCAGTCATTCCATTAATGCTTCCATCACTTGAAGTCCATGTGTAAGAACTTGCTCCCGAACCGGTTAAATTAACCGTATTGCCTGATCCACAAACCGCTGTGGCAGAAGAAACAACTGAAACAGTAAGACTGTTAACAACGGCAATAGAAGTTGTTTTAGTACTCACACAACCATCGCTGCTGGTAGCAGAAACAGTGTAATTTGTAGTTACAGTGGGGCTTCCTGTTACAGAAGAACCACTTGTGCTGTTTAATCCCGGAGACCATGTATAAGACACTAATGTTGTTGGATTAGCAACTAATGTGGCTGTTGCTGTAGGACATATTGTTTGAGGGGTAACCGTTAAGGTTGGGTTTGAATTAACCGTTATTATTTGTGTAGCTACATTTGTACAACCATTTGCATCTGTGCCTGTTACAGTAGCCGTTTTTGTAATATTTGGACTCGCTGTTATTGAATAGCTATTACTTCCTGTAGGGTTCCACGTATAAGATATAGCGCCGCTGGCAGTCAATGTATCTTTTGTGCCCGCGCAAATAGTAGGAGTAGTTATACTAATAGTAACGTTTGGCAAAGGATTAACACTTATTGATTCAGTAGCCATGTTAGTACAACCATTTCCATCTGTTCCGGTAACCGTATACGTTGCTGTAGCAGTTGTTGTAAAGGCTGTTCCGTTTGTTACGCCACCTGTCCAAGTATAAGTGATTGCTCCTCCTCCATTTAATGTAACACTTGAACCGCTACAAACCGTATTGCTTGGTGTAGCTGATGCGGTTACAACAGGCAAGGAATTAACCGTAACAGATAATCTTACTGTATCTGTACAAGCTCCAAAACCTGTACCCGTTGCTACAACTGTATAACCTGTTGTAGTAGTTGGCGTAGCCGTTATACTTGCGGTAGTACCACCCGTATTCCACGCATAAGAACCTACCGGAACCGTACTTGTTGAAACCGCTGTTAAAGTAGCTGTTTGTCCGATACAAATTGATGATGGTGCTGTTACCGATACTGTTGGAACCGAATTAACAGTTATTGATTTTGTACCAGTGTTTGAGCATCCATTACTTGTACCCGTTACAGTATAAGCAGTAGTCGCCGTAGGCGTTACCACAACAGATGTCGTAGTTGCTCCGCTTGTAGACCATGTGTAGGTTGTTCCACCATTAGCCGTTAATGTTTCTGATGTACCCGGGCAAACACCTCCAAAACCAGGCCCGCCGGTTATGGTAATAGTTGGTAAAGCGTTTGCGGTTACGGTTACGGTTGCTGCGGTAGGGTTAGTGCAACCGTTTGCGTTTGTACCTGTTACGCTATAAACTGTAGTAGCGGTTGGGCTTGCGGTTGGGTTAGCTATGTTAGGATTTGATAAAGCTGTTGTCGGTGTCCAAGTATACGTATTTGCACCACTTACGTTAAGCGTTTGAGGACTTCCCGCACAAACCGTATACGTATTAGCCGCTAAAGAGTAAGTAGGTAAAGCATCCACGTTTACGGTTAAAACATAAGGTGTTGCAGTACAAGTTCCTGAAGAACCGCTTACCGTATATGTAGTTGAAGGACTTGTGGGAGTAACAGAAACTGTAGTACCTGTATTGCCGGTCATACTTCCGCCGCTTGATGCCCAAGTATAAGAGCTTGCACCTAATCCGGTTAAAGTAACCGAACTACCTGCGCAAGTAACCGAGTTTGATGAAGTAGCCGTTACAGTTAGGTTACTAACCACATTTATTTGCGCGGTTGTCGAGCCTACACAACCATCGCTGTTTGTTGCTGAAACTGTATAAGTAGTTGTTACGGTAGGACTGCCTGTTACTGATGAGCCACTGGTACCGCTTAGACCTGCGCTCCAAGTATACGATGTTTCTGTAGTTGGATTAGCTGTTAAAGTAGCTGTCGCGGCAGGACATATTGTTTGTGGGGTAACTGTTAAAGTTGGTAAAGCATTAACCGTAACTGTGGTTGTAACCTGCTTAGAACAACCTGTTGCAGATGTACCGGTAACAGTATAAGAAGTAGTAACTGTTGGAGAAACAGAAATAGATGCCGTTGTAGCGCTCGTACTCCAAGTATATGAATTTGCTCCGCTAGCAGTTAAAATAGTTGAACTACCCGTGCATATAGTCGCGCTATTTGCTGTAACGGCAGGCAACGTGTTAGTTGTTACGCTCAATGTAGCTGTGTTTGTACATCCGCTGGCATCCGTGCCGGTTACAGTATACGTTGTATTTACTGTAGGCGTTGGAGAAATAGTGGCTGTAGTAGCCCCTGTATTCCAAGTATAGGTAGAAGCACCGCCCGCAGTTAATAAATCCGCAGCACCACTACAAGTAACCGTAGAACCACTAATAGTTACGGTTGGAGGAGGGTTTGGGGTTACAGTTAAAGTATAAGAAGCTATACCCGGACAACCACCCGGACCACCCGACGAAGCCGCTGTTACAGAATAAACGGTAGTTACGGTTGGGCTTACTGTAATAGCAGCCGTTGTTGCTGATGTATTCCATGTATAAGTAGCGGGACCACCACCTATAGATGCTGTTAATGTACCCGCTGAACCATTACATATAAAAGAAGGGCCGCTTATAGTAACATTTGTAAGAGCTTTAACATGAACGTTTTTGGGAGCGCTTGATGCCGTACACCCATTTGTTCCCGTTCCCATAACGGTGTAAGCTGTAGTAACTGATGGTGTTACAACAACACTTGCAGTAGTTGCACTTCCAGGAGACCAAGTATAGGTTACCCCACCGCTGGCAGTTAATGTTTCTGAAGCACCGGGGCAAATTCCACCGCCACCTCCGCCGGTTGCAGTAATACTTATAGTGGGTAAAGCGTTTACAGTAATAGATTGTGTAGCTATAGCAGTACAACCATTAGCTGTAGCACCTGTTACGGTATATGTTGTACTTACTGTCGGAGTAAAAGAAATGCTTGTTCCAATCGAATCACCCGGCATCCAAGTATAAGTGGAAGCACCCGATGCCGTTAATACATCTGTCGACCCACTACAAACCGCTGTGTAGGTAGGTAAAACACCAACTATCGGTATTGGGTTTATGGTAATGGTTGCATAAGGGTTCATTACCGTAGTAGCGGTTCCTACAATTACACCAACTACGGCATATGTAGTGGTAACTGTAATGGTTGGTATAGGAAATGTAATCGCATTTCCGGTACCCGCCACAGGGCTACCAACAATGGCTGTTGTGTTGGTTGAAGCTACCAACCCATACTCAACTCCGGATTGAGAGCCCGATAAGGTTACGGTTGCCGTACCACTTCCGCAAATAGACGTTGGCGAAATAGTTGGCGTATAATTAACAATTGTTTGAGCGTTTGATACGCCTGCCAATACAAGTGCAAGAAGACAAACTAAAGTCTTAATGCTGAAATGGGATTTTTTATTCATGGTTTTTTTAATTTGAGCAACAATTATACAATATTTAATAGTAACAGAATGTTAAATTTAATGGATTTCGACTGAAACGAGGTAAACAAGCTTAGAATTGAGGGGTATATGCTTTATCGCTCCTATACCAAGAAAGACACGCTTATTACGAAAAAGAAAGGCGTGGCTGCGGGATTTGTCTATAGCGCAATATTACTGGGGTTAATAATAATTCTTACTGTTTTTTATAGCCGATTGAATAATGTTGGCACAAAAAAAGCCGCTCTGTTGTATACAAAGCGGCTCTTTATTTATAATTGAAAGCTTATTTCAACTTAAACGCCGCTTTTACTTTAGCAACGTAATCAAGCTTCTCCCAGGTAAACAACTCAACTTTCATGGTTTTTGTTTTTCCATCGGGAGATTTAAATGTTTTAGTAACCGTTTCGTTTTTACGTCCCATGTGTCCGTATGCAGCGGTTTCGCTATACATCGGGTTACGTAATTTAAAGCGTTGCTCGATAAAGTAAGGACGCATATCAAACACCTTCTCTACAATCTTAGCAATTTCACCATCAGTCATCTTTACTTTGGCAGTACCATACGTATCAATAAAAATACCCATTGGCTGAGCCACCCCAATTGCATAAGAAACCTGTACCAAAACCTCATCGCACAAACCTGCCGCAACTAAATTCTTTGCAATGTGGCGAGTTGCATAAGCAGCGCTTCTGTCAACTTTGCTTGGGTCTTTACCCGAAAAAGCTCCGCCACCATGCGCGCCTTTTCCGCCGTAGGTATCTACAATAATTTTACGACCTGTTAAGCCGGTATCTCCATGCGGACCACCAATTACAAACTTACCGGTTGGGTTAATGTGGTACGCTATTTTGTTGTTGAATAAATGAGCATATTTTGGGTAATTCTTTTTAACGCGCGGAATAAGAATATCAACGATGTCTTTTTTAATCTTCGCTAACATTTTGCCTTCTTCATCAAAATCATCATGCTGTGTAGAAACCACAATAGCGTCAATACGCACAGGCTTGTTGTTATCATCATACTCTAACGTAACCTGAGATTTAGCATCAGGACGCAGGTATTTAATTTGTTTATTCTCTCTGCGCAAAGCAGCTAATTCCAATAAAATACCATGAGCCAAATCTAAAGCCAAAGGCATGTAGTTAGCCGTTTCGTTAGTCGCGTAACCAAACATCATACCCTGGTCGCCGGCACCTTGCTCTTCTTTTTTCTTACGGTCAACACCCTGGTTAATGTCGGCAGATTGCTCATGTATAGCAGATAAAATACCACAAGAGTTTGCCTCAAACATGTATTCTGATTTGGTATATCCTATTTTACGAATCACTTCGCGGGCTATTTCCTGTACATCTAAATACGCTTTAGATTTTACTTCGCCTGCAAGCACTACTTGTCCGGTTGTTACAAGTGTTTCACACGCCACTTTACTTTGCGGGTCAAACGCCAGGAAATTATCAATTAATGCGTCTGATATTTGGTCGGCTACTTTATCAGGGTGCCCTTCGCTTACGGACTCAGAGGTAAATAAATATCCCATACTTTACTGTTTATTGATTTAAGTTAATAAATGAACGAATAATTTAATAAGGCTGCAAATATGTATAATTTATTTCGCTTCGTGAAGTTCAAATTCATAAAACTCCATAATCTGATTGCAAAGCAATTTTTTGCAAGCCTCATCCACTTTGGTTTTTGCGGCGTCTTTAGTTGCGGCATCTATCTCTAAAGAAATATGTTTGCCAATACGCACGTTATTAATCTCTGGCAGGTTAAGGTTTTTCATGCTGCCCGTAACGGCTTTACCTTGCGGGTCTAATAATGCTTTAAGCGGCATTACATCTATTTCGGCTATAAATTTCATAGTGTGTAAATATGGCACGAATATACAAATTTGTTTTCCCGCAGATAACGCAGATTTTCGCTGATGCTTCTGCGTTGATTAGCGAAATCAGCGGGAACCCCTTTTATTTAATAAATTATTTAGCACACTCATCGCTATATATAGGACTATGATAAGCGGAATACCCACAAAGTGAAGTGTGCTTAATAATAGCAATGAGAGAAGCAAAAATGTAAAGCGTATTTCATTTCCTTTCCAACCAAACGATTTGAATTTAAAAGAGAATATAGGGATTTCAGAAACAAGCAATGCCGACATAACAACAGTAAGCGCTATAAGTAAAAAAGGATTTAATATAAATACTGCCGAAGGGCTTTGGTAATTTCCCCCAATAATTAAGGGTAACGAACATATTAAAATAGAATTTGCCGGCGTATTTACACCAATAAAAGATTCTGTTTGGCGTATGTCATTATTAAACTTTGCTAAGCGTATGCCGGAAAAAATCGGGATAATTAATCCCAGGTAAGGGATGTAATTCCAAATAGGATTACTTGTCATAAACAAGGAAGAAATAAATAATAACTTAAACATCACAAAGCCGGGTACCACACCAAACGTAACCATATCGGCCAAACTATCTAAGTCTTTACCAATGGGAGAGCTTACTTTTAATAACCGTGCGACAAAACCATCGAAGAAGTCTAAAACAGCGGCAATGCCCACTAAATAAGCCGCCCAAATCAAATTACCTTCAAATGCTTTTACAATAGCCAAACACCCGCACAAGAGGTTTCCGCAGGTAATGGCGTTGGGTATATTTCGTTTAATTTTATTCAAAATAAAGGCTGAAAGTAGCAAATTATTTTGCTTCTTATTTTTGCGCAAAATACAAACAATTTTACACCCTAATTGTTAGCAATTAATACGGTTAAATTCGTTTAATTAAGTATCTTTACGGGATATACAATTTATATGGAAGATACGGTAAAACCAGTGGAAAATAAAGCATACGACGCAGACAGTATTCAGGTACTCGAAGGTTTAGAAGCGGTTAGAAAACGCCCCGCTATGTATATTGGCGATATAGGTGTTAGAGGCTTACATCACTTAGTTTATGAAATTGTAGATAACTCCATTGATGAAGCGCTTGCAGGTCATTGTAAAAACATACAGGTTACTATTTTGCCGGATAATTCTGTTCGTGTAAAAGATGATGGGCGCGGTATTCCAACTGAAATGCACACCAAAGAGCAAAAATCTACGCTGGAAGTTGTAATGACTATTTTACATGCCGGCGGTAAATTTGATAAAGACAGTTACAAAGTATCGGGTGGATTGCACGGGGTGGGTATGTCATGCGTTAACGCGCTTTCCATCCATATGAAAACCGAAGTGCATCGTAACGGAAAAATATTTGTACAGGAATATAGCTGTGGGAAACCTTTGTTTGATGTAAAAGAAGTTGGCGTAACAACCGATAGAGGCACAATTCAAACATTTAAGCCCGACATGAGCATCTTTACCAGTGGCGAATATAATTTCAGCACACTGGCAAATCGTATGCGTGAATTGTCTTTCCTGAATAAAGGAATTAAGATTACGCTAACCGATGAGCGCCATAAAGACGAGAATGGCAATTTTGTTAGCGAAGAGTTTTATTCTACCAAAGGTATTGTTGAGTTTGTTGAATATTTAGATAGCGCTAAAGAACATTTAATTTCTGAAGCTATTTATGTAGAAGGAGAAAAACAGGGCATTCCCGTTGAGGTAGCTATGTTGTATAATACAGGTTATGCAGAAAACATGCAGAGCTACGTAAACAACATTAATACGCACGAAGGAGGTACCCACTTAGCCGGTTTCCGCAGGGGATTAACCCGTACGCTTAAAAACTATGCCGAGAAGAACGGTTTATTATCTAAACTGAAAATTGAAATAAGCGGCGATGATTTCCGTGAGGGGTTAACCGCTGTTATTTCGGTTAAGGTACAAGAGCCACAATTTGAAGGACAAACCAAAACCAAACTCGGTAATAATGAAGTGATGGGCGCGGTTGATATGGCTATCAGCGAAGCCCTAAGTAACTACTTAGAAGAAAACCCTAAGCAGGCACGTACTATTGTTGATAAGGTTATTCTGGCCGCTACCGCCCGTCATGCGGCTAAGAAAGCGCGTGAGATGGTTCAACGCAAGAGTGTAATGACAGGCGCGGGGCTTCCCGGTAAACTGGCAGATTGTGCCGATGATAACCCGGAGGTTTGCGAACTGTATTTAGTTGAGGGAGATTCCGCGGGAGGAACTGCCAAACAAGGTCGTAACCGCGCGTTTCAGGCTATATTGCCTTTGCGTGGTAAAATCCTGAACGTAGAAAAAGCTTTAGAGTATAAGATTTACGATAACGAGGAGATAAAAAACATCTTCACCGCATTGGGTGTTTATCGCGGAACGAAAGAAGATGAACGCGCATTGAACATTGAAAAACTACGTTACCACAAAATCATCATCATGTGTGATGCGGATGTGGATGGCTCTCACATCACTACCTTGATTCTTACTTTCTTCTTCCGCCACATGAAAGAGTTGTTTGAACGTGGTTTTATTTACATTGCCACGCCTCCGCTTTATTTAGTGAAGAAGGGTAAAGACCATCGTTATTGCTGGACAGAAGAGGAACGTAATTTGCACGTAAAAGAGTTGGGTGGAGATAAACCCGAATCGGTTGGCATACAACGCTACAAAGGTTTAGGAGAGATGAATGCCGAACAGTTATGGAGCACTACCATGAACCCTGAAACCCGCACCTTGCGTCAGGTATCTGCTGAGAATGCCGCTGAGGCAGACCACGTGTTTTCTATGCTGATGGGCGATGAAGTTCCTCCTCGCAGAGAATTTATTGAGAAGAACGCCAAATACGCTAAGATTGATGTGTAATTAACCTCGAGTTTATTGCCTTCTTGTTTTCCTATGCGCGTCATGCTGAACTCGTTTCAGCATCCTTGCTATGAATTCTATCTCACTATAACCAAGCGTTTATTTACCACGCCCTCATTGCTTTGCAGGCTTATATTATAAACTCCCTCGTTTAAAGTGCTGGCATCTATCGTTGTTTTGCCGGTTATGGTTTGGCTTAACACAAGTTTACCGCTTACATCATACACCTGCATGGTTTGTTTTGCTAAGCTGTTTAGCTCTATAACAAAACTACCGTTGTTGGGGTTGGGGTAAATTGCGACATTAGAATTAAGAGCTGAGATTTGAACTATACCTGTCGCACTTTGTTTTACATTAATATAAACCATGCTACTACTTGAAGTACGGTAAATAGAATCGCTTTGGCAAAAATTAGTAGAATCTCCGCAAGAAGAATAAGCCGTTACACATATATTATACCTTCCTGCCACAGAATAAGTATGACTTGGATAAAGAGCCAACGTATCTGTACCATCACCCCAATACCACCTTGCATTGGTTATGTTTGATGAATAGGCAGGAACAGCATCATAATGATGAGGCGAAACGTTAGTTAGGGTATAACTAACAGTGGGTGTAATATTACAAGAAATAGGACAACCATTGCTATTACCTGCTGCGCATAATGGATAATGAGTCGTATCATAAGCAATCATAGAAGCAATATAATTAGGTAAACAATTGAAAGGGTTACCATATATATGTATAGTAGTAATAGAACTAGGAAAAGTTGGAAAGCAAGTAATATTATTAGAATCACAATCTAAATAAGTAAGTGAATTAGGTAAAGTTGGAAGACTTGTTAAGGAATTATTATCACAATCTAAATAAGTAAGTGAATTGGGTAAAGATGGCAGAGTAGTTAAAGAATAATTATGCTGGCAATCTAAATAAGTAAGTGAATTGGGTAAAGGTGGCAGAGTAGTTAAAGAATAATTAGACTGGCAAGTTAAATTAGTTAGTGAAGTGAAATATTGAACGCCACTCAAACTTGTGATACTATAACTATTAACACTTATTGTTTGAGTAGTAGTTGTAACCAACGTACTGCTTGTATTTAAAGAATCTCCTTTAAAAGCAGTTGGCACAATAGTTTTTAAATAATGTACAAAGTTACTATCGGGTATAGCTACATATGGTGTTTGCGCCCATCCATTCAAACAAAACGCTAAGGCTAAAAGGGTAATAATTTTTTTAATCATGTTGTTTATTTTTTGTTGTAACGCAAATATAAACAAATCTACTAAATTTTAATAAACCCCATGCGTATGGCAATGCAAACGGCATGGACTATGTTTAGTGCGCCCTTGGTAAGCCCGTTACCTATATTAGTAAGGATTTGACATGTATTGGTAAGAACCTCACATGTATTGGTTAAAACAGGCTGTTAAATGCAACTACCTTCTTCTTCCGCCACCTCCGCCGCCGCCCATGTGTCCGCTGCCGCCACCATTTCTTCCGCCACCACCCATATTACGGGGTTCTTGTTGACGGGGAGCAGCTTGTTGTCTAGGTTGGTTATTAAAATTACCGCCTCTTTCGCCGTAAACATTTCCACCACCCCCTTCTCTTCTTCCGCTATTATTGCCTTCCTGTCTGCCGCCATTAAAATCTCTGTGTGGCGCATTATTAACCGCATTACGCGGCGCATTGTTTGCACCGGCCATTCGTCCTCCCTCCATTCGTCCCCCTTCCATTCTCGGACCATAATATACATTGGTTCTTATGTAGGTGTGTACCGTTGGCGACATCATTCTGTGTCCGTAATAAATAGAGCCGCAAGCAGCCATATGGTTAAAATACACGCGGCGTTGATAAGCACGATATCCATACATGCTATACCAATAAGCGTGAAAACCAAAAGGTCTCCATGGACTCCACCAACTTGGGTAATAGCCCCAATACCAAGGAGAATTCCAATAAACATAACCGGGTGTATACATAAACCGTATGCAGGGCCATCCCCAAACATTAAATAATATAGGAGGATTAGGGTTATAATTATTGTAGTTGTTATAATTGTTAATAACCGTAGGCGGAGGAGATTGCACAGATTGTTGTTGGTCTTGTGGCTCTATAATGTAGTTTTTACCATATAGGGCTTCATCTCCTACTATTTGTATATGAGCTACGCCATCACCTCGCTGCTCTATTTCCAGCACAGCTACATCCTGCGATTCGGTTGCACTTATGGGGTCTCTTAACACAAGCGAGTGTAACCCGTTTTTACCGTAATCTACTACCTGAATATAATCTATCTGCCCGTCGTGGTTTAAATCAAGGTTGTTTACTTTATTATCGGGAGTATTTAGTTTTTGTTCAAAATCCTGCACATTGGCAGATTCTTTAAACAGATAAAGAACCCCATACAGGTTTAAGTTATCTCCGGGCAACCCAAGCGTATCAGCCATGGGAGGTGGGGGTTGTTGTTGCGAATAGCCTGCCGCGCTTATACTTATCAGTATAAAAAATAATACGCAAATTTTAGTGAAGTGTTTCATAGTTATTTATTACTGCAAATATTGTGCCATAATTTATAGGCGCTAAGTTAATTAATGTTATAAATACTGCCGAAGAAACCTTTTTCTTCATCCGTTATTAGAATTTACCCACTGTAAAAAGACGGATTTTTTTATCCTTGGCTATACTTAATCAATAGGCTCCCAAAGTTCTATTTTATTTCCTTCAGGGTCTAGGATATGTACAAATTTACCGTAGTCGTATGTTTCAATTTTATCTACAATGGTTACACCGTCTTTTTTTAATTCATCCACAAGTGCCGCCAGATTTTCAACTCTGTAGTTTATCATAAAGTCTTTGGTTGAAGGCGCAAAGTATTTTGTGTCTTCCTTAAACGGAGTCCATTGAGTTTGTGCTTTTGTGGCGCTGTCTGCCTTTTCATACCACTCAAAAGTTGCCCCGTATGGGTTAGTAGTTAAGCCGAGGTGTTTTGCATACCATTCGGTTGTTTTTTTAGGGTCTTTGCATTTAAAGAAAACGCCCCCTATGCCTGTTACTTTTTTCATATTTGTTGGTTGGTTAGATTGTTTTGTGATGATGGTTTTAAACGCGAAACCAAAGCAAAATGATGCCGCTATTATTACGATTACTAACGTAGTTTTTTTCATTTGTCAAATATATAATTTTTTAAAAGCGCGAGTTGTAAATCTGCGAGAGCGGGGTTTAACTTTCTTTACCCACCATATAACCCAACTACCAAACAAGCCATTGTTAGCTATTGCTGCCAAGCTCAGATTCTTTAGCCTTTTTGTCGTGAAGTTCTTGATTTATTTTATCTATAACTTCGTTGAGGGAGCCGCTAATAGTAATTCCTTTTTTGTCAGAGAGATTTATTTGTACGTACCTTTGTTAAAGCAAAATCAACCATCATGCAAAGTAATTATTTAGAGAGTGCCAAAAAGCAATTTGAGTATTACAAAACGCTTGGCGAAAAAACATTCGACCAACTAAACGAAGAACAACTCTTTTGGAAATACAATGAAGAGAGTAACAGCATTGCCACGATTGTAAAACACCTGACAGGCAATATGCTATCGCGCTGGACGGATTTTTTAACCACCGACGGAGAGAAAGAAACGCGCAACCGCGAAGCTGAATTTGAAAATGATGTAAAAGATAAACAAGCTCTGTTGGCAATATGGAACAAGGGTTGGGATTGTTTGTTTAATGCGTTGAACTCTATTAACGAAAGTAATTTTAATACTCTCATCTATATCCGCAATCAGGAGCATACCATTGTTGACGCCATAAACAGGCAGTTGTGTCACTATGCCTATCATGTGGGACAAATTGTGTTTATAGGCAAAATGGTAACCGATACTAAATGGACATCTTTATCTATCCCCCGTGGAAAATCGGCAGCATATAATAATGAGAAGTTTGCTCAGCCAAAACATAAAGGGCATTTCTCGGACGACTATATTAATAAAGACAAAAAATAAACGATTAAAAAGCATATATCATGAAAACAAAAGCGATTAAACACATTTTTACTCCTCCGCCTTTTCACATGGTGGGCGATGGTTTCAGAGTACACAACTTTTTTCCGCACTTGCCGGAAATTGGCAAGCAGGGCATGAGCCCGTTTTTTCTGTTAGATTATAATTCAAAAGTAATTCTTTCACCTACGGATAAACCAAGAGGTGTGGGTGTTCATCCGCACAGGGGGTTTGAAACAGTTACGATTGCTTATCACGGTAAAGTTGCCCACCACGATAGCGCTGGCAACAGCGGTGTAATTGAAGAAGGCGATGTGCAGTGGATGACGGCCGCGTCGGGTGTGTTGCACAAAGAGTACCACGAAAAAGAATTTAGCAAAAAGGGTGGCTTCTTTCAAATGGTGCAGCTATGGGTAAACCTGCCTGCCAAATATAAAATGAGCAAGCCTAAATACCAGGAGATAACCAACAAGCAAATGCCTAAATATGAACTACCAAACAATGGCGGACATATTGATATTATTGCCGGAGAGTTTATGGGTTTAAAAGGACCTGCATTTACGTTTACGCCCATTGAAATGTATAATATGAAACTTAAAAAAGGAGCAACCGTAAAACTAAATTTCCCCGAGCATTATAATACAGGCATACTTGTTGTTGAAGGACAAGCAACCATTAACGAAACCGAAAAAGCGCCCGCCGATCATTTTGTTTACTTTAAAAACGAAGGCGAGGAGATAACGGTTACTGCAAATGAAGATAGTGTTTTGTTAGTGTTAAGCGGAGAACCTATTAAAGAACCCATTGCAGCGCATGGTCCCTTCCTGATGAATAACATGCAGGAAATTCAACAAGCCATGATAGACTTTAATGACGGGAAGTTTGGGGAGCTGGCAGATTAAACCACCCCACAGCAAAGCAGCCAAGTACCTGTAAAAAAAGAGCCACAGATTTCACGGATTACACAGATATGCGGAGAACCTATTAAAGAACCTATTGCGGCGCATGGTCCCTTCCTGATGAATAACATGCAGGAAATTCAACAAGCTATGATAGATTTTAATGACGGGAAGTTTGGGGAGCTGGCAGATTAAACCACCCCCACAGCAAAGCAGCCAAGTACCTGTAAAAAAAGAGTCACAGATTTCACGGATTACACAGATATAAAATCCGGGTTAATCTGCGAAATCTGCGGCAAAGAGAAATTAAAGCCTATTATTTAAACTCTTTAGGATAAGCTGTAAAATCGTTTTCCATCTTTTTGTTAAAGACATCTTTCCATTTATTTACGTTTGCTTTTAAGTGCAACACGCCGCAGGTAGGGATATTGTCTGCGTAAGAATCGGATATTTCATTAAAGAAATTAGTAAGTCCGGGGTTGTGTCCAAACAAAATAGCGTTACTAACACTATCCGGAATTTGATTTACTATTAATCTTAAATTCTTTATAGTTGCTTCGTACACTTTTTTCTTAATGATTAGTTTTTCAGCATCATACTTAAAGGCATTAGCAAAAATAATAGCTGTAGAATAGGCTCGTATAGCAGGACTGGTAATCCAATAATCAGGCATTTCCATTTTTTTAAGAAGCTGTTTAGATAACGCCCTTGCATCGGCATACCCGCTCTCACCTAAAGGACGGTGCAAATCTTCGAGGTTCTCATTTCCCCAATCAGATTTTGCGTGACGTACAATAGTTAGTGTTTTCATGGCAACATGTTTGTTTTACAAACATACAAAAACATTTTAAAACCTTTGGGCGTTTCGGCGGCTTACGTTGCAAGCTTTTACGATTATATAAAAGGCTTTTCAAATATATCAAAACGTCCCGTCCCTACAAAACAACAACGCAACCGATTAAAATAGAACCTACTTCGCTTCCGCTTTTTTCTTTTTAGTTGGCGGAGGGGTAGTATCGGTGCTTTCTACTTTGTTTCTGAATACTAACTTTTTATCAAACATATCCAGCACAATTTCTTTATCTTTTTGGATAGTATCTGCCAGTAGTTGTTTAGAAAGTTCGTTAAGTACCTGCCTTTGTATTACACGCTTAACAGGGCGCGCACCAAACTGCGGATCGAACCCAAGTTGCGCAATCCAATCGATGGCTTCTTCGCTGGCGGTCATTTTAATATCCTGTGCAGCCAGACTTTTTACAACGCTTTGCAATTGTATGCGCACAATATCGTTCATGTATTTACGAGACAAAGGCTCGAACATGATTATCTCATCTATACGGTTTAAGAATTCAGGACGAATAGTTTTCTTAAGCAACTCGAACAATTCGGTTTTTGTTTTTGCAAAAACATCATCGCGGTTGGCATCGGTTATCTTTTCAAAATTCTCCTGTATGAGATGAGAGCCAATGTTGGAGGTCATAATAATGATGGTATTTTTAAAGTTCACCATTCTGCCTTTGTTATCGGTTAAACGCCCATCATCCAACACCTGCAACAAAATATTAAAGGTATCGGGGTGTGCTTTTTCAATCTCATCCAACAGCACCACACTATAAGGTTTTCTACGAACAGCCTCGGTTAACTGTCCGCCTTCTTCATAACCCACATATCCGGGAGGGGCGCCAATTAAACGACTCACCGCATGGCGTTCCTGATATTCGCTCATATCAATACGCGTCATGGCATTCTCATTATTAAAAAGAATCTCTGCCAATGCTTTTGCCAATTCTGTTTTACCCACGCCGGTTGTTCCCAAGAAAATAAAAGAACCTATTGGACGTTTGGCATCCTGCAAACCTGCACGACTACGGCGCACGGCATCAGCAATACTTTCAATGGCTTCATCCTGACCGATAACACGCTTGTGTAACTCGGCTTCTAAGTGCAATAGTTTCTCTTTATCGCTTTGCAACATTTTGGTTACAGGCACACCTGTCCATGCACTAATAACCCCCGCAATATCTTCGCTATCTACTTCTTCTTTTACCAGCTGACTACCGCTTGCTTTTTCAGCAGCCAACTTCTTTTCAAACTCTAATAGCTTGGCTTCAGCATCTTTTATTTTACCGTAACGTATCTCTGCTACTTTTCCGTAATCGCCATTCTTCTCAGCGGTATTAGCCTCTTGCTTGTATTGTTCAATATCTAATTTTAATTTCTGAACGGTTTCAATCAACTCTTTCTCACCTTGCCAGCGTGCAGTCAAAGCATTGCGCTCATCATTCAAATCGGCTAACTCACGGTTAAGCTCTTCTACTTTTTTACTTTCGCCTTCGCGTTTCATGGCTTCACGCTCAATCTCCAATTGCATAATTTTTCTATCGGCAGCATCCAACTCAATAGGTTTGGAGTTAATCTGCATGCGCAATTTAGAAGCGGCTTCATCAATTAAATCAATCGCTTTATCGGGCAAGAACCTATCAGAAATATAGCGTTGCGACAACTCCACCGCAGCAATAATAGCCTCGTCCTTAATACGCACTTTATGATGCGCTTCGTATTTTTCTTTAATGCCACGCAGGATGGAAATCGCATCTTCTGCCGAAGGCTCATCTACCAACACCTTCTGGAAACGGCGTTCCAATGCTTTATCTTTCTCTATATACTTTTGGTATTCATTCAACGTAGTTGCACCAATGGCTCTAAGCTCTCCGCGAGCCAAAGCAGGTTTTAAAATATTAGCGGCATCCATAGCACCCTCTCCGCTGGCACCCGCACCAATCAACGTATGTATCTCATCAATAAACAAAATAATATCTCCGTTGGCAGAAATAACTTCTTTTACCACCGCTTTTAAACGCTCTTCAAACTCGCCTTTAAATTTAGCGCCTGCAATAAGCGAACCCATATCTAAAGAATAGATTTGTTTGCTTTTTAAATTCTCGGGCACATCGCCATCATTAATACGATGCGCCAAACCCTCGGCAATGGCGGTTTTACCCACACCAGGCTCACCAACCAAAATTGGGTTGTTCTTCGTACGGCGCGAAAGTATTTGCAACACCCTGCGTATTTCTTCGTCTCTGCCAATAACCGGGTCGAGCTTGCCTTTGCGTGCCTGCTCGTTTAAGTTAATGGCATATTTGTTTAAGGAGTTATAGGTTTCTTCCTGACTCTGACTGGTAACGCGCTCTCCTTTGCGAAGCTCAACAATTACCGCTTTCAAATCTTTCTCGGTAATGCCTAGGTCTTTCATCATTTTAGAAACGCTATCGCCGCTTGCCAAGATGCCCAACAGCAAATGCTCAATAGACACAAACTCATCTTTAAATTCTTTTAGGTAGCCTGTTGCTTTAGCAATGGTTTGGTTGGCGTTGTTAGACAGGTAAGGCTGCCCGCCGCTTACTTTAGGATACGAGTTTACAATGCTATCTAATGTTTTAGAAAACACCTGCTCGTTAATGCCCAGTTTTTTAAGGATAAAAGGGGTAACGCTTTCATCTACCTGAAGGATAGATTTTAAAATATGCCCGTTCTCAATGGCTTGTTGCCCGTTTAGGGTAGTTAGCGTTACAGCTTCCTGAACAGCCTCCTGCGATTTTATAGTAAAGTTATTAAAGTTCATATATATTGTTTTTAGCCACAGATTAGCACAGATTAAACTATTTGTGTAATCTGCGAAATCTGTGGCGGTTATTTTTTTTGTTATGAGCCAAGTTCATCAAATTAAACTCCAAAGCCAAAATACAGAAATATTGACGCACCGGAAACTGATTTAAACGTCTATTTGACCTGATTTTTATCAGTTGCCCGCCTTTTTTGCAGGTAAAGCTTAAGGCGTAATTATTTATTGCAGTTGCAAAATAGCTCCCCCATTACCTGCGGCATAGACAGTTTGAGAAGTATAGCCAAGACTATGCAAGTCTTTGGTTGTGCCATTGGTTTGCGCCACCCATGTGGTACCCCCATCGTTTGTAGTTAAAATAATGCCCTCACTACCTACCGCATAACCATTTGTACTATTAATAAAATAGATGCTGCGTAAAGAATTAGTTGTGCCGCTAGTTTGAGCAGTCCACGTATTACCATCATTTGTAGTCAAAATAGTACCATTATCGCCTACTGCCCAACCTTTAGTAGAATTAAAAAAATAAACACCATATAGGTTATTAGTCGTAACAGTTTGTAAACTCCAAGTTCCACTAATCGTTGTGGTTAAAATAGTGCCGCCTGAGCCTACTACCCAACCGTGGTTGGCATCGGTAAAACAAATATCGTTTAATTGATTGGTGGTGTTGCTGGTTTGTGTAGTCCAACTAGAACTGCTAATAGGCGTAGTTAAAATAGTGCCGTTGCTGCCTACCGCATAAACAGCGGCAGATGTAGAACAAACCCCAAACAAATTATTAGCCGTAGGGCTTTGTGGTGTCCACGTATATCCGTTGGTAGTAGTTAAAACAGTGCCGTTATAACCTACCGCATATCCGTTATTAATGTTGGTAAAACAAACATCATTTAACTGTGTGCTTACCGGATTAGTTTGTTGTGTCCAGGTAGTACCTCCATTGCTTGTAGCTATAATATTTCCATTACCCACAGCCCAACCGTGGTTGGCATCGGCAAAACAAATACCAAATAAATTTCCGGTTGTGCTGCTTGCTTCGCGTATGCTAAACCCTAAGGTTGTAAATCGTATAGTTACTCCGTATGATGTACCCGACTCATTGGTGGCATAAGCACAAGCATAATAAACGGTACTATCATTAAGCCCGGTAAGGTTACTAATAAAACTATTTGTGCCCGAACCATCAACCGTTACACTATTAAACAAGGTTGGCGGATTGCTGTTGCTGCTATAACATACGCCATAAGCTGATATTGTTCCGTTACCGGCATTTGTAACGCTGCCCCCGCTAACTGCCGCGTTGCGCGTTATTGAAACCACAGCGTACGTAGATACAGTTGGTAAACTAACCGGTGGTTTGCACGCGCTAATAAGCATTAGCGAAACCATAATGATTTGCGCGATGAATGGTGTGTTATTTTGGATTTGCTTCAACAAGCAATATATTGAATAAGGCGACAAATTTAATGATTTATAACCAACCCCAAATAAAAAGCCTTATAACAACAAGCATCTTTAACCTTTTCGTTTTTCTTTAAATTGTATATTTAAGCCCAACTAATTTAGTGGCTATGGATATAGAGTTTAACAAGAACGAAGATAAAATGCGATTGCTCATCTCTCAAATGGAGCAACGTTTAAATAAAATTTATTTAGGTGGCGGCAAGGCCCGCATTGATAAACTGCACGAACAGGGCAAGATGTCTGCCCGCGAACGCATAGATTTTCTATTAGATAAAGATGCTCCGCGTATTGAGATGGGTGCCTTTGCAGGTTATGAAATGTATGAAGAACATGGCGGTTGTCCGGGTGGTGGAGTGGTAATTGTTATCGGATATATTTCGGGCAAGCAAGCTATCGTGGTTGCTAATGATGCTACGGTAAAAGCCGGAGCCTGGTTTCCTATTACCGGCAAAAAGAATTTACGCGCGCAGGAAATTTCTATTGAGAACCGTTTGCCTATTGTTTATCTGGTAGATAGCGCAGGTGTTTATCTGCCTATGCAGGATGAAATATTTCCTGATAAAGAACACTTCGGACGCATATTCAGGAACAACGCCATAATGAGTGGTATGGGTATCATGCAGATTGCAGCCGTTATGGGAAGCTGTGTGGCGGGTGGTGCTTACTTACCTATTATGAGTGATGAAGCCATGATAGTAGATAAAACAGGTAGTATATTTTTAGCCGGTTCTTATTTGGTTAAGGCTGCCATTGGCGAGAATATTGATAACGAGACTTTGGGTGGCGCTACCACACACTGCGAAATATCTGGCGTTACCGACCATAAGTGTAAAGATGATGCAGATTGCCTTACACGCATTCGCAACATATTTAGTAAAGTTGGAGATTATAATAAAGCAGGCTTTAACCGCGAAGTCATTGTTGCTCCTAAAAAAGACCCCAAAGAAATTTACGGCATCATTCCCGAAACCCGCGATAAGCAATATGACATGCGAGAAGTAATTGCCCGTCTGGTTGATAACAGCGATTTTGATGAGTATAAAGAACTCTACGGACAATCCATCATTTGCGGCTATGCGCGTATAGAAGGTTGGGCGGTTGGTGTTGTTGCCAACCAGCGCAAAGTGGTTAAGAGCAAAAAGGGCGAGATGCAGTTTGGTGGTGTTATTTATAGCGATAGCGCCGATAAGGCCGCACGCTTTATTATGAATTGCAACCAGCGCAAAGTGCCTTTGGTTTTCTTGCAGGATGCTACAGGCTTTATGGTGGGTAGTCGCAGTGAACATGGAGGTATTATTAAAGACGGAGCCAAAATGGTAAACGCCATGGCAAACAGTGTGGTGCCTAAGTTCACCGTTATTATAGGTAACTCCTTTGGTGCAGCCAATTATGCCATGTGTGGCAAAGCCTACGACCCTCGTTTAATTGTGGGTTGGCCTACCGCGCAGGTTGCCGTTATGGGTGGTGCGCAAGCAGCTAAGGTATTGGTGCAAATAGAAGTTGCTTCTTTAAAAGCTAAAGGAGAAGTTATTACCCCCGAAAATGAAGCCGAGTTATACAACAAAACCAAAGACCGCTACGATGCGCAAACCACACCGTATTATGCCGCGTCTCGTTTGTGGTTAGATGCCATTATAGACCCATTAGAGACCCGTAAGTGGCTTAGCATGGGCATAGAAGCCGCCAACCACGCGCCTATTACCAAACAGTATAATGTAGGGGTGATACAAACATAGAATAATATAATGTCATTCCGAACTCCAATGCCGTCATGCTGAATCCCAGTATCGTCATGCTGAACTTGTTTCAGCATCTTTGTCATCAATAAAAGTTGTATACAATGAAGCTATGTAATGCGTTTGTATATATAATGTCTAATAAAAACAGAACTACTTTTTATATTGGAGGGGTAGAGATAAACCCTAAGTGCAGAAAATTGATTTCTACGCTTACGATAAGATTAGAAACAACATTTATTTCTGTAAATAAATCTTCATAAGATTGCCGATGCTGCCGGCAATCATTTCAACCCCAATGGCTAAAACCAAAAAACCCATTATTTTAGAAAGCGATGCTAAGCCTGCTTGTCCGGTTCGTTTAATAATAAGAGGCGCTATCGAAAAGATAACATAAATACAAATAGCCGCCGCTACAATAGATGAGATAACGATAAACTTCTTTTCAGAATCAAACGGCTCTGCCGAGAGATTAATCAGGTAGGACATGCATCCGGGTCCCGCCAATAAAGGCATTGCCAGTGGGCTAAAAGCAATATCCTCTTTTAACAGACTTTCTTGTTTCATCTTCTTATCCACATCGGTTTTATATTTTGGGTTAAGTAATAAAAAGCCCGACCTCGCAATAATAATGCCGCCCGCAATACGCAGTGCATTGATGGAGATGCCAAAAAAACTGAGCACATAGGTTCCTATCAGGTAAGAAATTACGCAGATGATGATAATATACAAGCAAGCTTTTCTTATTTGCAGATTTTTCCACTTACTATCATGCGAAGCGGTTAAAGAAATAAAAACAGGTAGCGCGCTTAAGGGATTAATAAGTGAAAACAACGATGCCCAACAACCAACAAAAAAAGATACCATGACTTTATTTTAAATTTCGCGGCAAAAATACACACCAAGAAGCTTGCCAATCTTAATGTAATGTTATCTTATCGTTAAGCTTTTGGCGCGTGTTTATTAATGCCCCAAAAAGCCTGTTTAATCGATAAAATAAGGGTGTCCGAAGGGTTCTCGAAAATTCATTATGCGCGCATAGCTTTCTTTGCGGAGCAAGCCTGATATAAATTTACCACTATGGATGCCAAAAAAAACTTGCTTTTTGTATTTGTGTTGAAAACGGAAAATAGTATTGAAATTAAGTTTCTATATATATTTTATAAGGGTAGTTTGTTTCAAAAACAACCGCTTATCGAAAAAAACCTACCGTTTAAAAAGTTCTTCGCCCAAAAGCGTCTTAATAAAGTATCTTTACAGCGAATTGAAAAAGTGTCGGGTGAAGCGAATAAATAAAAAATAATTCGTTAAACAATCTTAAAGAAAACAAGCGTTTTTTGAATTCAAAATTATTTTAGTAGGTTTGGCAACCATTTTAAAAACAAAAAAAGAAAAACAAATAAAAATCAACAGCCGAGTGTAGCGAATACATGAGGCAAAAAATAAACCAAATAAAAAACGAATAATATGAGTAAGAAAAAAACATCAGGCGGATTTCCGTTCATCGTTTCAGCGCTAGCCATTGCAATTTGTATGGGTATAGGCGCATTTATTTACATGACTATTTTGGGTAACGCCAATAACTTTGATGCAGAAGGGCACCCTAAAGCAGGAAACTTTTTAGGTATCATGTACAAAGGTGGTTTTATTGTGCCTATATTATTGGGTGTGTTTTTAACTGTGTTAACTTTCGCTATCGAGCGTTTTATCACTATTCAAAAAGCAAGTGGTAAAGGCGCTACCGATAAGTTCGTGTCTAAAATTAAATCTCTAATCTCTAATCATGATTTGGATGGAGCTATTGCCGAGTGTGATAAACAACAAGGCTCTTTAGCTAACGTGGTTCACGAAGGTTTAATGAAATACAAATTTGTTGAAAACGACAGCCACATGGATAAAGAAGCTAAAGTACACGCTATCCAAAAAGCTATTGAAGAAGCTACTGCACTTGAATTACCTATGTTATCTAAAAACATGGTAGTTATTTCTACTTGCGCGTCTATTGGTACTTTAACCGGACTAATCGGAACGGTTGTGGGTATGATTCGTGCGTTTGGCGCGTTAGCTGCAGCCGGCACTCCTGATACTTCAGCGTTATCAACCGGTATCTCTGAGGCGCTTGTAAATACATTGGTAGGTATCTTGTCATCGGCGTTAGCTATTATATTCTACAACGTGTTCTCTAACCGCGTAGATCAATTGACTTATGCAATGGATGAAGCAGGTTTCTCTATCATTCAGGAATTTCAATCTTCAGGAAAATAATATTTCCTGGTTTTATGGGACGAATAAAATATTGATTTAAATAATTAAAAAGAAATAGTAAGATGTCAAAAAAACCGTCAAAAGGAGGAGCTCCCAGTTTGGATATGACGCCCATGGTAGATTTGGCGTTTCTGCTGGTAACCTTTTTTATGCTTACCGCTTCTTTTCGTATGGCAGAACCTGTGGTTGTTGATCCGCCGGCTTCTCATGCGGAAAAAACATTGCCCGAAAACACTATTTTAGTTACGGTTGATAACGATGGAAGATCCTTTTTTGGAGTGAGTAACGCCGAAGCCAAAGTAGCTACTTTGCTAAAAATGAGCGATAAGTATAAGGTAAGGTTTACAGCCGATGAGGTAAAAAAGTTTGGCGGAATGTCGAGTTTTGGAGTAGATATAAAGGATTTACCCAGATACATTGATGCCAGCGAAGCGGAACGTTTAAAGTTTCAACCACAGAAAGGTGTGCCAAACGATTCGTTAAAAAACCCTCAGCTCAGAGACTGGATACTATACGCCGCTCAGGAAACAAATGGTGTTTATGTGCGCGAGCGTGATAAAGCGAAAGCGGCGGGCAAAGATTTTGTGGGCGAAAAACCGCGCTACGCTATTAAAGCGGACGGAAAAGCAAAATATATTTATGTAAAAGAAGTGCTAAAAACTTTTACGGATATGAAAATTTATCGTTTTAACTTAATTACCTCGTTAGAAGGCGGTGGCAGTAAGCCCGCTGAAACCGGTAAAAAATAATTAAACATGGCTGAAATTGCAGAAGGTGGCGGCGGCGACCACGGAAAAGGTGGCAAAAAACGCGCCAAAAAACAATCCACCAAAATAGATATGACTCCTATGGTTGACTTGGGGTTCCTGCTGTTAACATTCTTCGTGTTAACCTCTACCTTTAGTAAACCTAAATCTATGGAGATTAGCTTTCCGGCACCTCCCGATAATCCTAAAGAACAACCGGAGGTAAAAAACGGGTTAAGCATTATCCTTACCAAGGACCATAGAATTTTTTATTACAAAGGGCAATTTAACGCGGCTGATAATAAAGAAGGTAAACCCGCTACAGAATTAGTAGAAACAAACTTTTCATCAGAAGGCTTGCATAAAATATTGTTGGACATGAACAGTTATGCCCACGATGAAATCGCTAAGCTTGAAACGCAAGTAAAAAACAAGCAATTGGCAGATAGTACCTTCAAGCGTTTGGCTATGGAAGCTAAAGGCGATAAACGCTCGCTTACCGCGCTGATAAAAACAGATGATAAAGCGACTTACAAAGATGTAATTGATGTGGTTGATGAGCTTAACGTTTGTATGGTGGGCAAGTATGTAATTATTGATATGTCGGCACCTGAATACGCATTGTTAACCGAAAAAATTAAATAAGATGAGTAGTAATATTAATACCAACTGGAACAATGTTACGTCCGATAACCGGAACGACATTGTTTTTATAGGGCGCAATCAGGCGTATGGAGCATACCAAATAAGAAGGGACTACACCAGAGTAGTGTTCTTTATTATCTGTGGTATGATGACACTTACACTTACCATATTTGGCTTGAAGATGTTTTTAGACAGAAAAACAGATGACACCCTAAAGGATGTAAAATTAGATGTAACGCAAATAGACCTTACGCCACCGGTGGATAAAAGCGAGCCACCGCCACCACCGCCACCACCGCCACCACCAATGGTAGAAACTATTAAATTCGTTCCTCCGGTTATTAAAGATGATGCGGTTGAAGATGAACCACCACCACCACAGGAAAAAGTAGCGGAAACAAATGTTGGTACTGCAAACGTAGAAGGAAGCGGCGATGAAGTTGCTGTGCCGAGTGATGGTGCAGGTACGGGTCCCGTTGAGGAAAAAGCGCCTGAGATTTTTACCGTAGTAGAGCAAATGCCCGAGTTTCCGGGGGGAGCAGGAGAGATGATGAAATATATTCAGAAAAATATTCATTATCCTGAGATTGAAAAAGAAGCGGGTATTACAGGTAAATGCTTTGTTAAGTTTGTTGTTGAACAAGATGGTTCTATTAGTAATGTAGAGGTTCTGAAAGGCGTTTCCGGTGGTCCCGGTTGCGATAAAGAAGCTGTACGTGTTATTAAAAGTATGCCGAAATGGAATATAGGTAAACAAAATGGTCGTCCGGTAAGGGTGTACTTTAACGTACCTATCTCTTTCAGACTACAATAAATATGCAACGCGTATTTTTATGGACTGGTGTATTAATGGCCGCACTCTTTTTAGGGTGCGGTTTTGTTTTTCTGTGCAGCGATTTCCTTATTGAACGATTACCCAAACCCAACCGCACCTGGTTCGGAATTATATTTATCGCTTATGGTGGTTTCAGGTTTGCAAGACAATACAATCAATTCAAAAAAATGCGAAGGGAGGATAATGAGTAAAATTATTTCTCGTTACCTGTTACCTGTTACTTGCTACCTGTTACTTGTTTCATGTAACACCAGCACCAAAACAAGCGACATTCCCAACACTCCCACATCCGGCGAATTGAAAGTGTTTTGTGAAGACGGAATGTTCCTTCATATAAGAAATCAAGCCTATACGTTTGAACGGATATATTATAACGCTAAAATTAATGTACACTATGTAAACGAGAAGCAAGCCATAGAAGGTTTATATAATGATAGCTGCAAGGTTATTGTAATTTCAAGGGTATTAGCTGCTGATGAGATAAAAAAGTTTAATGCTAAAAACATTTACCCAACCCAAGTATGTATTGCCAAAAGCGCCCTCGCTTTTGTGGTTGCAGCCAACAGTACAGATTCTGTTATATCTATTGATAAAATAAAAAAGATAATCGGCGGAGAAGACACCAGCTACACCATGGTGTTTGATAATGACAACTCGGGCACTACACGTTTTTTAAAAGACAGCCTGTTGCAGGGAAACCCTTTTGGAAAGAATTGTTTCGCATTAAAAAACACAACCGAGTTAATTAATCACATCCGTAAAAGCAAAAAGACCATCGGCGTGCTTGATTATGCCTGGCTTAGTGATAGCGATGATTCTATCAGCAAAGCTTTTTTAAGTAATGTAAAGATATTGGCGGTATCAGAGTCGGAATTCAAAATCGCATATATGCCCGACCAAAGCAATATCAAAACCGGCGATTATCCCTTTTGCCGTTGGGTATATGCTACGCGCCGCAGTGCCGATTTTACGCTGGGCACAGGCTTTTCTTTATTTGTGGCAGGGCAAAAAGGACAAATTATGTTTACCAAACAAGGGCTCATACCTTTTGTGCAACCCAACCGAGAGGTTGAAGTAAACACAAACCCTTTGTAAGGGAAACGAATTACCATCCTGAAGGCATGTAGTCATTCTAATGACAAAAAGGGCATTTATCTTTTCTTAACACATACAGCAATATATGTTTAAAAAAAATAAGCCAAACAAATCAAAAACAAATACTTTTGTATGTAACAAAAAACAGTAACTTTAAACTACCGTTCTTTAAACAAGTTAGACAACGATTATATTATTAATGACACAAGACAACTTACCGGACAATTCTTCAGAAGAAAACAATATAAACGGGTTGGTTAAGCGATTTGAAAGTATGCTTCAGCAAAACGAAGCCTATTACTTCGAATCCGACCAGTTGGAAGAGATAATTGAGTATTATTTTAACGCGGGAAACCCCACCAATCTTAAAAAAGCCATAGATTTTGCTCTTGAGCGATACCCTTTTGTGGCCGATTTTAAAATTGCGCGTGCGCAGTTTTTGGCATACAACCAAAATACACAAGAGGCTTTAAAGCTTCTGAATGATGTGGAACTGGTTGAACCGTCTAACCCTGATATATATACCACGCGCGGCTATATATACAGTCAGATGGGTTTAAGCGAGCAGGCTATAGAAAACTATAAGACTGCCCTTAACTATTCCGAACATCCTGATGAGGTTATGATTGCTTTGGGCGTAGAGTTTTTAAGTCAGGAAAAATATTTGGATGCCATTTATTATTTAAAGAAGGCTGTGCATTACAACCCCGAAAATGATTACGCCCTAAGCGAGTTGTTTATTGGTTTTGATGCCGCACAGCAATTAGAACAGGGCGCTCTGTTTTATAAAGAACTGATTGACAAAAACCCTTACAATCATTTTGCTTGGTTTAATGTGGGTTTGTGCTACAGCAAACTAAACAAACACGATTTAGCGTTAGAAGCTTACGATTATGCCTTAGCCATTAACGAAAATTTTGCATCGGCCTATTTTAATAAAGCAAACGCTTTGGCGGGATTAAACAGATTTAATGAGGCTATTGATGTATATAAAGAAACATTCGATCACGAAGAGCCGGACCCTATCGCGTATTACTACATAGGCGAATGCTACGAGCAACTGAATGATTATGATACCGCGCTTTTATACTATAATAAGTGCATTAAAAAGAATCCCAACTTTGCAGATTCGTGGCTGGCAATAGGTGTTATATTAGATTACCAGAACCGATTGACCGAAGGAATACATTACATTAAAAAAGCTATTGAACTGAATCCTAAAGACGCCGAAACATGGTATGTGTTTGGTGATGTGCAGCGCAAATTGGGCTTTTTTGAAGAAGCCGCCGAAGCTTATGCCAAGGTAATAGAGCTTCAGTATGACGAGTGGGACATTTGGTTAGACTACGCTGATTTGTTACTCGAAGCTGATTACGCAGAACAGGGCATAGCCATGCTGCAGGAAGGCTTAAAAGCATTTCCTGATGTTGCCGAGTTACATTACCGCTTAAGCGCCATGCTTATTGCCTCGGGTAAAAAGCAAGAAGCTTTATCTGAATTGCAAAACGCGCTTACATTAGATTACGATAAACATAATGAGTTGTTTGAATATGCTCCGGCATTAAAAGAAAACAAAACCATTGTAAACGCCATTGATACATTTAAAAAACACTAATTCTTTATGCTCGCTATTAATTTACCACACATGCCAATCCGTACCGAAAAGCCTCGTAAAAGCGGGCTTACTATGGTTATGGACAAAGGCTTATCACTAAGACAAGTTGAAGATTTTTTAGAAGCAGGCGGCGACTATGTGGACGTGGTTAAACTGGGTTTTGGTACATCCGTTGTTTCAAAAAACGTAAAAGAAAAGATCGCTCTTTATAAGCAAGCGGGTATTAAAACCTACTTAGGCGGCACGTTATTAGAAGCTTTTATTGTTAGGGGTAAATTTGATGATTACCTGAAACATATCGAGTCTCTAAAATTAGATATGGCAGAGGTATCTGATGGCTCCATTCATTTAGACCACGATAAAAAATGTGAGTACATCAGCAAACTGGCAAAACATGTAACCGTTTTATCGGAAGTAGGGTCTAAAGAAGAAGGTATTATTATCCATCCATCAAAATGGGTAAAGATGATGAAAGCTGAGTTGGATGCCGGTTCATGGAAAGTAATTGCGGAAGCGCGTGAAAGCGGAACGGTAGGTATTTTTCACCGCAACGGAGGCGCACATGTGATGCTGATAAAAAAAATTGTTTCTAAAATACCCGCGGAATCTATCATTTGGGAAACACCGCAAAAATCGCAACAGGTATATTTCATTAAACTAATGGGTGCTAATGTAAATTTAGGAAACATAGGTCCTGATGATATAATACCCCTGGAAACCCTTCGCATAGGGCTTCGCGGAGACACCTTCTTTTCTTACTTGCCCGAAGACATAAAAGAAACCCACAAACAAACAGCCGAATAACACAACACAAATAATTATGCAAGAGATAACCGTAAAAGAATTAAAGTCGATGATGGATGCCAAAGAAGACTTCCAGTTAATTGATGTAAGAGAGCAATATGAGTATGATACTTGCCATATAGGCGGAGAGCTTATTCCTATGGGCGAAGTAGCCGACAATATAGAAAAGATTTCAAAAGAGAAGAAAGTGGTTGTGCATTGCAGAAGTGGTAAACGCTCGGCTTCTGTCATTCAAATGCTGCAAGAAGAACATGGCTATAAAAACCTGTATAATTTAAAAGGCGGTATTATGGCATGGAGCGATGAAATAGATAGTTCAATTGCAAAATACTAAATCCTGATTTTATGATGGAGTTATTCACGCATATTCTGCACTTGGATTTTGACTGGTTGTTTCAAAACTATGGCACATCTATTTATGTTATTTTATTTCTGGTTATTTTTATTGAAACAGGCTTGGTAGCTATGCCCTTTCTTCCCGGAGATTCTTTATTGTTTACAGCGGGTTTGTTTGCCCGTTCGGGGTATTTAGACATGACCTATTTACTGGTCTTGTTATTTGCCGCGGCAGTATTGGGCGATAACTCAAACTACTGGATTGGCAGAAAAATAGGCTTAAAGGTTTTCTCTTTAAACTTTAGAGGCAAACCCTTGGTTAAAAAAGAGTACCTGGATAAGACACATGCCTTTTATGAGAAGTATGGAACCAAAGCCATTATCATGGCGCGCTTTGTGCCCTTTGTAAGAACCTTTGCGCCTTTTGCTGCCGGTATAGGACAAATGAATTACAAAAAGTTTGTGAGCTTTGATTTGTTTGGCGGAGCTCTTTGGATTTGCTCTTTAACCGTTGCCGGCTACTTATTAGGCAATGTAGAGTTTATAAGAAAACATATAGATTTAGTTTGCCTTGGCATTATATTTATTTCTGTATTGCCTGTTATAATAGGTATTGTAAAGGGAAATAAAAAGGAGGCTTAACGCACAGTTTATTGGCGGAAGAAATTCCGATCGTTTTTTGTGTCTTAATCGCCACCCCATTGAAGCAAAAGTATAGCAATGGCTTTGGAATTTTGCTCTCGATATATAGAGCTTAATAAGCTTCACAATGAAGTCGTTTAATGTCTATACCGTCATTCCGAACTTGTTTCGGAATCTGCCTGTTTTATAAGAGATGCTGAAACGAGTTCAGCATGACGACAAGGAGAATTTACTAACTTTAAACAACTTCAATATATAAATTGTAGCACATCCAAAACAATTACACTTTTGCTTGAGCTAACATTTAATATGGCTAACAAAAAGAATTACTATTTAAAAACACAGCCGAACGTAGCGAAATGCTTTTTAACACAGAACCTAACACACCCCGCCCGCGCTGTTTCAAATTAAGGTTTAGCTTTGTATTATTGCAAATACAAATAATGAGAAGCCTAAACTATATTTTAATTATTGCTTTTCTATCCTATTCTCTAAAAGCTCAAATTTACGTAAGAGAAAAAAATAAATCCTTAAAGGAATTTTGCGAAAGCACGCTACCAAAGGGTTATGAAATATGGGGAGAAATTAAAGAAGACTTTTTTGGAGAGGAACGTTTTGGTAAAAATATTCTTTTCTTTTATAAGAAATCTTTAGATGATGATTCTTGGGTTAATGGTATTATGCTGGAAAGAATTGATTCGAAAAACCATTATAAAAAGGATACTTTATGTAATGAAATACAACCTGCACTTGGTTTTCCTGCTAAAATATTAGAAGTAAAGTTTTTAAATGCAGATATAGATAAGCAAAAAGAGATTGTAGTTTTACTTGGGACTTTGATAAGATTATTTGATGATAAAGGAGATAAATCAACTGGTGTGGGAGAATACGATTACTCAGAAGTTTATGACAGTAAAGTGACTACAGATAATAAATGCTTGAAGAGATTATTTTCATTTGATGGTGACTGTCATAGTATTAAAGATACGGAAGAAAAGCTTAAATCTTTGGGCTTTTAGAATATAAAAACAAAAAATCCCTCTCCGTTAAAAGAAGGGATTTTGCTATGTTGTTCCTATGCTACTTTTTGCAGGCAGAAACGCTATAAAACAGTGCAGGTAAAGGGTCGGCTCCAGGAGCCATTGTTTGCTATGTGCGCCAGGTCATGTATATGGCTATGCGCATGGGCTTGTTTTTAAGCAAGGGGATTTGTTTTATATTTGCCTGAGTGGAAAGCCCACAACCGAAATGCTCAGCATTCAGCGAAGCAATTAAAAAAACTAAACAATGAGCTAAATCGGCGAGGACTTGGAACGGAAAGCCCGACCTTTGTAATCAAAGGGAACGCCCTAATAAATGAGATGCTGAAACAAGTTCAGCATGACGAAAATAACTAATACCTTTGTCATTCTATAAATGAACTCAACCATCAATTTCTTAGATAAATCGTGCTTTATTATTGCCGGACCATGCAGCGCAGAAAGCCGAGAGCAGGTATTACAAACTGCCGAGCAAATATCAGCCAGCAAAAAAGTACACGCTTTTAGAGCAGGTGTTTGGAAACCACGTACCCGTCCGGGAGGGTTTGAAGGCATGGGCGTACAGGCATTGCCCTGGTTGCAGGAAGTACAGGAAACATACAAACTGCCTGTTGTTATTGAGATTGCACAACCCGAACATATAGAGGCGGCACTAAAACACAACATTAACTTTTTTTGGATAGGCGCACGTACTACCGCCAACCCGTTTTCGGTACAGGAACTTGCCGAAGCATTGCAAGACGTTGATTGCAAGGTAATGATTAAAAACCCCATCCATCCTGATTTGCAATTATGGATAGGCGCCATTGAGCGCGTGTTGAACAGCGGCGTTAAACAGGTGGCGGCTATACACAGGGGTTTTCATACATCGGCAAAAAACACGTTTCGCAACACACCGCTTTGGCAAATACCTATTGAGTTGAAAGTTAACTTCCCCGATATGCCTATTATTTGCGACCCAAGTCATATAAGCGGGCGCAGAGATTTGGTTTTTGATATTGCCCAAAACGCTTTGGATATGGGCATGAACGGGCTGATGATTGAAACCCACATTAATCCCAATGAAGCTCTTAGCGATAAAGCCCAGCAAATTACTCCCTTTGAGCTAAACGAATTGCTTAACCATTTGCAGGTAAAAGAAAAATCTACCGCTAACCCCGCTTTCAACCAGCAGCTAAATACTATCCGCAACAATATTGATAAGATAGACGTACAGATAATTAACCTCGTAAAAGAACGACTGCACCTTATTGAAAACATTGCTACCGAGAAACAGAAAAACAACATTACCGCTTTTCAGTTAGACCGCTGGATGCACATCCTTAAGACCCGTAGTGAATGGGCGACTGAACAAAATCTTACTAAAGACTTTATCGAAAAACTGTTTCAACTCATCCACGAAGAATCTATCCGCACTCAAATAGAGTTGATGAAGGCGGTGCCTGCAAACAGGTAAATGACGTTCTAATTAATCAAAATTCCTTTCAGGCAACTGAGGTTTTTTGTATTGCCTGCCGCAAATTTTCAGGCTGATAAAGCCGCCAAGGCAAGTTCTTTAGCCCGTTTTTCAGCATTAAGCAACCCTTCCTGCAAATGTACATTTACATGGTGTTTGGCAAAGGTAGAGAGAGCGGCTTCAGTAGTGCCGCCTTTAGAGGCTACCGATTTTATAAGGTCATCCAAAGGTTTTCCGGCATTATTAATTAAATGAAAAGAACCCAACATGGTTTGTTTTACCAGTAGAGCCGCGGTGGTTTCATCCATACCCATTTTTTTTCCCGCATCAATAAGCTGTTGCACAAAGTAAAAGAAGTAAGCGGGTCCGCTGCCACTAAGGGCCGTAACAGCATCCAACAGGTTTTCATCTTCCATGTACAATGCGCGTCCGGTAATTGCCAGCAAGTTTTCTATTTTATGCGCTTCGTTAATGGTAATTTCTTTACTTAAACTGTAGGCGGTAATACCCATACCAACCTCAACCGGAGAATTGGGCATGGCTCGTACTATTTTTTGATGCTGTAGTTTTTGTCGCAGAAAAGAAATATTGATGCCCGCCATAATACTCAGCAAAATAGTATTTGGGCTTGTTACTTTTTTTAAATCGTTTGCAAGCTCTGTAAAATCTTGTGGTTTAACAGACAGTATGATTACATCGCTTCGCGAGATAAGCTCACTATCTGGCACCACTACGTTGCCTATATCCAGTTTTTTTAATTCTTGTTTGCGGACTTCGTTTTTTTCTACCAGCAATAAATCCTGTTTAGATACGATGTTGTATTTTAAAAAAGAGCGGGCATAAATTAAACCCATATTGCCGCAACCTACAATTGTTATTTTCATATATGCTTAGCCTTGTTGCACAATCATTTTAGGCGTTGGCTCGCCAATTTTATTTTTTACCAATTCTTTATTTACGTTTTCTATAATATTTCCCGTAGCCAAGCCATTATCATGTTCGGCGGTAAAAAAATTCGCCTGCAAGGTGTAGGTGCCTCCGCCCGCTTTAGTGCAAACAACACTTGGCGGATGTACATTAATTAGTACACGTTCATCTTTTAAGATAGTGTCTAAAATAATTTTCTTAACCGCATCACTGTCAAACTCATTACTAATGTTTACGGTTAGTATGCCGCGTAAAGTGCCTTCTATACTTTGGTTCACAATAATGTTGTTGGACACAGAGCCGTTTGGCAGCATAATGGTTTTATTATCCGCTGTAACTAAAATCGTGCTGAAAATCTGTATTTCTTTTACCGTGCCTTTTTGTCCCAGTGCTTCAATCGTGTCGCCTACTTTAAACGGCTTAAACACCAATACCAAAACCCCACCTGCAAAGTTCGATAAGCTACCCTGCAGAGCCAATCCTACCGCTAAACCCGCGGCGCCTAACACCGTTACTAAGGAAGTGGTTTGTATGCCTACCATTCCGGCAACGGTAATTAATAGCAGAATTTTTAAGCCTATGCTAATTAAACTTTTTAAGAAGGTGCGCAAAGAAATATCTAACTCTCTGCGCTGCATAGCTTTTTCAGAAAGGCGTGTGAATTTCTTTATCAACCAAAAGCCAAGTACAAGCACAATGCTCGCCATAATTATTTTAGGCGTATACTCAACCGTAAGGTCAATTATCGCTTTAGTATATTTCTCCAAAAATGAAGCTTCTTGGTTTACATCCTTTGTTAGGATGGCGTCGGTTGTCATATATTTATTTTAGTTTAATGTATAAAGTTTTCCGGGCAATGATTTGATAAGGTTGCTAAATTCCAATTGCAACAACAAGCCCGAAACCTTGCCGGGAGTTAGTCGCAGCTTAGCGCATATATCATCTATATGAATGGATGGCGCATCTTTTATTAAATTGATTAACGCGTTTTCATCTTCGGAAAGATTAACGGGCAGAACAAATTGCTTGCTTTTGGTTTTCTTGGTTTCCGTTTGTTCCCAGCCCATAGCGTACAATAAATCGGCGGCATTTTCAATCAACGCGGCTTTATTTCTTTTTATCAGCATATTGCATCCGGCCGAAAACTCCGCCTCCGCTTCACCCGGAAAAGCGAACACATCTCTATTATAAGTGCTCGCAATCTCGGCGGTAATAAGCGCGCCGCCGGTTCGTTTAGATTCTATAACAACTACCGCATCGCTCATACCCGCCACAATACGGTTACGTTTCGGAAAATTTTCTCTGTCAGGATTTGTTTTAGATAAAAACTCGGTAAGTAACCCTCCCTGATGAATCATTTTATTAGCGGTATTTGTATGCAATTCAGGATATAAATTATCTAAGCCGTGAGCCAACACACCAACTGTATCAAGTTTGTTGGTAAGCGCCGCTTTGTGCGCGCAAATATCAATACCATAAGCTAGCCCACTAACTATTAAAATGTTTTCGGCGGATAAACCCGCCATTAATTTTTCGGTTTGTCGCTTGCCATAATCTGTCGCGTTTCGTGTGCCTATCACAGCAACAATCTTTTCTTTATTCAAATCGGCATTGCCTTTATAAAATAAGAGTATGGGAGCATCGTGGCAATGTTTTAATTTATTGGGGTAAGCGGCATCGGTAAAAAATAAAGGCGTGATGTTTTCCTCTTCAATAAATTTTATTTCTTCTTCGGCACGCTTAAATATTTCAGAATTATTTCTGCCGCTTAAAACAATTTTCGCGACGTACTCTCCCACTTGCGGAATTTTTATCAAGGCTTCTTTTTTCGCCTTAAAAACAGCGCTCGCGCTGCCACAATAAGCGATTAAGTTTTTGGCGATTACATCTCCAACCCCTTGTATTTGCTTTAAAACAATCTGATAGAATAACTCCGTATTTTGCAAAAGAAAATAAATATTTATCTTGCAAAAATAACGAAAACAAAAATGTTTAAACGAATACTTTTTTTTATTTGTCATTTTATTTTATCCTATACGGCTTCTTATGCGCAAAGCGTTATCAAAGGAAAAGTGGCTGATAAATCAAGTAAGGAAACCTTACCCGGTGTTGTGGTAAGTTGCGCCAATAAAAGCGCTATTACGGATGTAAACGGTAATTTTATATTACAAGTACCTTCCGGTAAACAAACACTATCGGCTTCTTTGATTGGGTATACCTCTTTTTCTAAGACAATAATTATGAATGAAAAAGACACCTTTAAAATTTCCATTGGATTGGATGTCGCAAATAAAGCTTTAGATGAGGTGGTTGTATCTGCCGGAAAGTATGAACAAAAAATTTCTGAAGTAACCGTTTCTATGGAGGTAATAAAAACAGAATTGTTACAAAGTAAAGCCGTTACTCAGTTAGACCAAATAATGAATCAGGTACCCGGAGTTTATTGTACCGACCAGCAGGTAAGCATACGCGGAGGAAGTGGGTTTACCTATGGCGCGGGCAGTAGGGTGGCTATGCTGGTAGATGGTATGCCGATGATGTCTGCCGACGCGGGCGATATAAAATTTAATTACATCCCTATTGAAAACATGGCGCAGATGGAGGTTATTAAAGGGGCTTCTTCCGCCCTATATGGTTCTTCCGCATTGAATGGAGTAATTAATATGCGCACAAAATTCGCGGGAGACGAACCCGAAACGCAGGTAATTACCACAACAGGCATATATGGAGATCCCGACAGGGCAAGTATGGATTGGTGGAAACAACAACATCAATCCAATCCTATGTATCAAAGTGTAACATTTTCTCATGCTCAGAAACTTGGAAATTTTGATTTGGTAATGGGAGGGCAGATATATAATGATGATGGGTACAGGGATAGCGCAAATGAGCAGCGGGTAAGAGCTAATCTGAATTTACGTTATCGCTTTAAAAAAATACCGGGATTGATTGCGGGGGTTAACTCTACTATTATGAGTTATACCGGACGTTTGTTTTTTCTTTGGAAAAGCGCCGATTCCGCCTTCATGTCTCGCCCGGGCGCTTTATCAGTATACTCAAATCAACGTAATAACATTGACCCCTATATAGCGTATACAAGTAAAAGAGGCGGCAAACATAATTTAAGAAGCAGGTATTTTTTAACCAATAACACGAATAGCGCCGGTGGTCAAGATCAAAGCTCCAGGGCGGAGCTTTATTACCTTGAATATCAATGGCAAAAAAAATTTAAGAACAACCTGAATCTTACTGCCGGAGGCGTTGGGATGAAACAAGTAGTGCTTGCTCCTTATTTATATGGAAATCATTTCGGGAAAAATTTAGCCGGTTATATTCAAGCGGATAAAAGATTCTTTAATCGTTTAACCCTCTCCGGCGGTATGCGGGTAGAACATTACAAAGTTGATACGGCAGAAACACATGGCGGTTTTTTTCTCTTAAACCCACCTAAAAAACTCAATCTTCCCGTACAACCCGTTTTCAGAGCGGGATTAAATTACCAGGTTTTTGAATATACTTTTATCCGGGCTTCATTCGGACAGGGGTATCGTTTTCCAAGTGATGCTGAAAAATATATTAATACACTTGTTGGCGGGCTTAATGTTTATCCTAACGCGTCTCTTCAGCCCGAAAAAGGATTTACTTCGGAAGTTGGCATAAAACAAGGATTTAAAATCGGCAACTTTCAGGGCTTTTTTGATGCGGCTTATTATGTGTCGCATTATTATAATTATATTGATTTTGTTTTTAAGTATGATACGGTAGGTAAGTATGCTCAGTATAGTCAAAGTATAGCCAATTTAGTTAAAGATGTGGGGTTTCAATTTCAAAATATTGGTACTGCCTATATTAATGGTGTAGATCTTTCAATTAGTGGAACCGGAAAAATAGGTCAGGTAAGAATAGATTTACTTAGCGGTTACACGTATTCAAACCCTATTAATCCTAACTACAATCCTAAAACGGATACTATTGGAACTGTGAAAAGTAACCTTTTGCGATATAGAAATAAAACACTCGTAAAGAATGATGTTCAACTAACTTATAAAGGTGTTTCTATGGGTTGGAGTATTCGTTATACAAGTCCGATGCAAAACATTGACAGGCGTTTTGTGCAAAATGTGCTTTATGATGCCGGAGTACCCGACAATAAATATACCCCCGAAAATTTTTATCTTTTGCCGGGACTTGCTCAATACCGTATTGAACATCCGGGGGGTACATGGGTAAATGATTTCAGGATTGGTTATCAGGTAAGTAAAAATCTGAAGGTATCTTTCTTAATAAATAACTTCTTCAATGTAGAATTTATGTCGCGCCCGGGCTTGATAGAGCCGCCACGTACCTTTGTATTTCAGGCAGCGTTTAAGTTTTAAACCGGTTTAAACCTGAACGCAGGTTGCCGGAAACTAAACACATAACACCCCTAAAACAAAACTTAACCCAAACTTAATATTGCATAACTGCAAAATGCAGTTATACTTGCCTGATATGGCAGGCTGCAAACGCAGCATTCAGCGAAGCAAATAAAAATAAGCTAAATTGTCAAATTGATTTAAGTAGTTTAAACGAGGGTGTTTATAATATAAGCCTGCAAAGCAATGAGGGTGTTGTAAATAAACGGGGGGTTATAGTTAGGTAACCGCCACAGATTACGCAGATTTAAAACGCCTCTTAAACAAGGGGCTTTTTTATTGTATATTTGTATATCAAAAAAAAATAAGATGAACTTACAAGCCGAGAAAATACAAATAGCCAAAACACTGTTAGATACCAATAGCGAGGCTTTGTTAAAACAGGTTAAAGCTATAATAGGTATTTATAAAACCGATTTGTGGGATGAGCTTAGTGATTACCAAAAAAGCTGCGTTAAAGAAGCCAAAGCAGAATTAGCAAAAGGAAAAGGAAAGCCCAACCACTTAGTAATGGCAAAATACAAAAAATGGCTTACAAAGTAATTTGGTCTCCAAAAGCCGAAAAAACATTTGATATTGTTATTGACTACCTTCAAAGAAACTGGACAAATAAACAAATTAAAACTTTTATTACAGAAACACAATGGGTTTTGCGTATGCTAACTAAAAACCCATATATGTTTAGAGGTTCTGAAAAAGAAAACATACACGAAACACTTATTACCAAACATAATTTAGTGCTATATCAAATAAACAATAAAGAAAAGAAGGTAGAACTACTTTCGTTTTTTGATACCCGAAAAGACCCTAAGAAAAAACCTTTGTAAATAAGCGGGTGATTATAGTTAGGTAAGGTTACCTAAACACAAGTGTAAATACAGTTCCCGTAGGTTTATTATTGCTAATGTTTATTTGCGCATGGTGCAGGGCAACCAAATTCTTTACAATATACAACCCTAAGCCAGTACCTTTAGCAGAGCGGGTTTCCTCGTTTCCTATGCGGTAGAATTTAGTAAACACGTTTTCTTTTTCATTGTCAGGAATTCCTGCGCCGGTATCAGCAATAGAGATGGTTGTTTTATTGTTTTCCTGTTTTCCTGTTATTTCAATTGGGGTATTTTCAGGAGAGTATTTAATGGCATTTTCTATCAGGTTAGAGAAAATGATGGAGAGTAACTGCTCATCTGCTTCTAAAAACAAATCACCGTTATTTACTAATTTAATTCTTTGTTTATTATCAATAAATGACTGCTCAATAAGATTGTTTAAAGTTTGAGTAACATTCACTTTTTTTAGCTGTAAGATACTAGTCTCATTATCTGCTTTAGATGCCAGCAATACATTATCTATCATGCGCAATAGGCGTTCATTATCTGCCAACGCTTTTTGTACTAAGTTGTTCTGCGTAGTTTCATCCAGTTTATGCTTTTGCATGGTTTGCAATTGCAGCTTTACAGATGCCAATGGAGATTTAAGTTCGTGTGTTACGGATAGTAAAAAATTATTCTGCAAACGAATCAACTCATTTTCTTTTTTTCTTGTATTGTATATTTTAAGAACACCTAACGATACCAATATTAAAAACACAGTCCCCTCGCCCACATGCATCCATAGCTGATGATTTTTTTTGCGTTCAATTTCTTTAAAGTTTTCTTCCAATAAGTTTTTATCTGTAAAATGCAGAGCAGATATATTCTTCTGCTCTTCGGCTAACTGTCGGGTTTGCTTGGTTAGCAATACTTCCCACCACAAAAACTGCAGTACCACATATACCACCAGTGCATAAAACAACCAGGGTATTTTAGCTGTGGACTTCATCATGTTTAGACATTAGTTTTTCTATACCGGTAAATATAGTCATAACATCTTTTACCGATTTTACGTTTTGTATGCTGATGTAAAAACGAGCGCCCTGTTCTTTAAGCGAACAGTATGCAGGATTCTTTTGTGCGTATAATAATATACTCTTAAAAGCTTCGGAGTTATAATACTCACTCTCCTGTTTGCTAATGAAGTAAGCCAACATCTTTCCACTCTTTAACAATAGCTTCTCAAAGCCAAGATACATAGCTCTTCTGCGCATACGTATAGCATCTACTAAATTTAATACCTGTTGCGGTAAAGGGCCAAACCTGTCTTCTAAATTCTTTTGAAGTATTTCTAAATCCTCTTCGGTTTGGGCTTCGTCTAATTGTTTGTAGGTGTTTAAACGTTCGGTAATGTTTTCTATATACTTATCGGGTATCAGTAATTCAAAATCGGTTTCAAGTATCGTATCTTTTACGAAGGCTTTCGAGAAGGCTGTCTTTACTTGTGTTTCGGCTAACTGGGTTTCCTGTGTTTGTTCTTTATACCAGCTTTCTTCTTTCAGTTCTTCCACCGCTTCATTCAGGATTTTCATGTAGGTATCAAAACCCATATCATTAATGAATCCACTTTGTTCTCCACCCAGCATATCGCCTGCACCACGTATGTCCAAATCGCGCATAGCAATCTGGAAACCACTTCCTAAATCGGTAAACTCAGTAATAGCTTTCAAACGTTTCTTGGCGTCACTGGTTAACGTAAGTAAAGATGGAACTAACAAATAACAAAATGCTTTTTTATTCGAACGCCCTACCCTGCCTCGCATCTGATGCAAATCGCTTAAACCAAAGTTTTGTGCATCATTAATAATAATAGTATTGGCATTGGATATATCAAGTCCCGATTCTACAATGGTAGTTGCTACCAGTATATCGGTTTTTCCTTCTACAAAATTAAGCATTACCTCTTCCAGTTTATCTCCATCCATTTGTCCGTGACCAACCCCAACTTTTGCTTCGGGCAACAAACGTTGAATAATACCCGCCACCTCCTGTATGCTTTGTACTTTGTTATGAATAAAGAAGGCTTGTCCGCCACGGGTAATTTCAAACTGCAAAGCATCACGCACCAACTCTTCATTAAAATTATGTAGCTCGGTTTGCACCGGATAACGGTTTGGCGGAGGAGTAGCAATAACCGACAAATCTCTTGCGCCCATTAAAGAGAATTGCAGCGTACGCGGAATAGGCGTAGCCGTAAGCGTAAGCGTATCTACATTTTGTTTGATGAGTTTTAATTTGTCTTTAGAGCCTACGCCAAATTTTTGTTCTTCATCAATAATAAGCAAGCCCAAATCTTTAAACTTAATTTGGTTGCTCAATAACTTATGTGTGCCAACTAAAATATCTACTTTACCTTCTTCTAATTTCTTCAGGGTTTCTTTTTGTTCTTTGGCAGATTTAAAACGATTCACATAATCAACCCGTACAGGGAAATCTTTAAAGCGTTCGGCAAATGTTTTATAATGTTGTAATGCTAAAATAGTTGTAGGAACAAGAATGGCAGTTTGCTTCCCATCGCAAGCGGCTTTAAAGGCGGCACGTATGGCAATCTCGGTTTTACCAAAGCCTACATCCCCGCAAACCAATCTATCCATAGGATATGGTTTTTCCATATCACGCTTTACATCGGCTGTTGTTTTTTCCTGATCGGGGGTGTCTTCATAAATAAAAGAAGCCTCCAGTTCATTCTGCAAATAATTATCGGGGGCAAAGGCATGACCTTTAGATGCTTTGCGTTTGGCATACAGTTTAATCAAATCAAAAGCAACCTGCTTAACACGCGTTTTGGTTTTTTGCTTAAGTGTTTGCCAGTGTGTAGAGCCCAGCTTATCCATGCGGGGCACCTGTCCTTCTTTGCCGGTGTATTTGGCAATGCGGTGCAGCGAGGTAATACTTACATACACCGCATCATTATCTTTATACACCAGCTTAACGGCTTCCTGTGTTTTATCGCCAACTTTTATTTTCTCCAAGCCTGCAAAGCGACCAATACCATGGTCTATATGCACCACGTAATCTCCGGGGTTAAGGCTTTGCAGTTCTTTAAGCGTAAGTGCTTCGCCTGTTTTCTGAAACGATTGCGGAGCTTTGTATTTATGGTAACGTTCAAAAATCTGGTGGTCGGTATAGCAGGCTACTTTGTTGGTGTAATCAATAAAACCCTCATGTATGCTTAGGTGTATGGTTTCAAACAAATTTTCTACCACACGGTTGGTGTTCGATACATCACTTAGTATTTGTCGCAAACGCTCTGCCTGCTTCTCGGTATCGGTATATAAAAAATTGCTGTAGCCCTTTTGTTTGTTTTCTAAAAGATGCTTAAAAAGCAATTCAAAGTTTTTATTAAAAGAAGGCTGGGGCTGTTGGTTAAACTCTACCGTATCATCGGCAAACAAAGGGTTGGTATTTGTTTCAACCGTTTGCTTTTTTTGCAACGCATCTTTCAATTCATCTGCTTGGCAAAATAGTTTGTGTGGTGCCTGCTGAACAGTTTCTGTCAAAGCCTCATAAGCCGTTGCGGCTTTATCAAATAACTGCTCTGTTTTTTGCAAGAGGTAAGCGGCATCTTTAATAAAGAGCAGGGTATCCGTATCAGGCAGGGTATCTAAAAAGCAAATCTTATTGTCTGATAAATCTTCGCTGGTAATGTTGGGTGTTATCACCACCCTGTCGTAACGCGCTATAGATAGCTGCGTAACGGGGTCGAAACTTCTGATAGATTCTATCTCATCGCCAAACAATTCTATGCGGTAAGGCGTGTTAGACGAAAAAGAAAACACATCAATAATACCGCCGCGTATGGCAAACTCACCGGGCTGCGCCACAAAATCAACCCGGTTAAAGTTATACGAAAACAAAAACTCTTCCAGAAACTCAATAGACAGCTTTTCTTTTACCGCAATCTTAAACGTGTTCTCGCTCAGCGAATTTTTGTTGGGTATCTTTTCAAACAGCGCTTCGGTGTAGGTAACAATAATATTCCTTTTGTCGCTCGATGTTATTTTCTCCAGCGTTTCTATACGTTGCTGTTGCGACGCCGTTTGCGTCTTTTCAAAATCGTAGGCGTTTATATAACTATAGGGCAGGTACAAAGGTTTTTTATCCTGCAGTGCCTGCAAATCATTCAGCACATACAAGGCATCCTCGTTGTTGTTGCAAATAATAACCAGGTTCTTTTCAAAAGCCTGTGCGCATTGGGCATACAATAAGCTCCAGGCCGAGCCGCACAATCCCTTTACCGAAAGGTTTTTTCCTTGGTTTACTTTTTCCGCTACGGGGGTAAAAACTAACTTACTCTCAGCACCCATTTCTCTTTGTTGGCAAGCCCAAGCAAAAGTCGGGATTATTTTGCAGATGGCGCAATTTATGTATGGCGCACATCGTTATTGCGAGGAGGTACAACGAAGCAATCTGTATTTGGGCGTTCCGGCAGATTACTGCCGTCGGGCTTTACGCGCTGCACGGCAGCTTGCTGCAATCCCTCGTATGTTTGCCAAATAATATCAAATGATTTAGTGAAGAGCATGGGAGACAACAGCAATCCCTGGGTAATCAGGTAAGATATACCGTGCGTTAGAAATGTTGCCCCACGCTCTTTGCTTTACTTAAAAACTGAACAGTACTTAGGGAATTTGTACCGAGCAAATATCCCGCATAAAAGCACGAGAAAAGTTACCTGTAAAGCATTCACTAAACGCATTTGACCATAGAAGCAAAGATATGAAATCAATCAAACAAGTCATTGGCATAGATGTGTCTAAAGATACTTTTTATGCCTGTCTGGGTAGTATTAATGAAGCACAGGCAGTTCAGGTAATTAAACAAAGTTCTTTTCCTAATACAGCCAAAGGATTTAAACAACTGGCTGCGTGGAGAATCAAACATGCGTTGCCCGCTGTTGTTTTAGTTCATGTGCTCGAAGCCACCGGGGTTTATTATGAGAACCTGGCTTACTTCTTAGTCGAGGATAAACAGACCTTAAGTGTATTATTGCCCAACAAGGCAAAGCATTTTGCCAAGAGCTTAGACCTTAAAACCAAGACCGATAAAGTGGATGCGTGTATGCTATGCCGTATCGGATTGGAAAGAGTATTGCCTCCCTGGCAACTGCCTTCTCCGCTTATGAAACAACTCAAGGCACTGGGCAGAGAATACCGCAGCCTGAAGAATCAAATGACTAAACTTAAAAACAAACTACATGCCTATAAACATAGCTATTGCCCTGATAAGAAAACCATTAGTCGACTAAAAAAACAACACTTGTTCTTGCAAAAGCAAAGCGCAGAGGTAGAAAAGGAAATGAGAGCGTATGTAAAGCAGGATGCCAATTTAAAGCAGCGTATAGATAACATAGAACAGGTAAAAGGGCTTGGCTTTATGACCATTATTACCGTGATAGCAGAAACCAATGGCTTTGCTACAATAGAAAATGCTAAACAGCTTGCCAGCTACTCCGGTATGGATGTGGTAATGAACCAAAGCGGACAGTATTACGGCAGAACACGCATATCCAAAAAGGGAAACAGCCATATTCGTTCCGCTCTTTATTTACCTGCCATGAGTGCCGTAAAATACAACACCCGTTTTAAACAGTTTTACGACAATATCATGCAAACTAAATCCTGTGGAAAGATTGGTATGGTTGCCGTAGCGCGAAAACTCCTTATCCTCATTTATACCCTTTGGAAAAACAATGCCACATATAACCCACTACTCAATCTAAAAAATTCTTGTTAAAACATTTGCTTTTTATCACAGTACCTAACGCAATTAGTGTTTGTTTTCATTTGTCCAAATAATGAAATGGGTAGGCAAATAATAAATTGTTTTTCTTTGGTCAGTATAGAACATTGCATTTACAATAATGAATTTTAATTTATTATCATTTTTGGTTTCCTTTAAGAGCTTAGTAAAGTATTTCTCATATACTTGGTCAACTTCCCAATTTATATATACTGAGGTTGTGTCATAAATCAATTTGAATTGAATTTTATCAATATTAAAAATCCGTCTATCTTTCCTTTCAATTTTTATATATGGATATTTTACATCCTCAAAATCAATAAATATACTATCTACCACATTATAGAGTTGATAATTTTTCTTTTTAGGATTAGCACACTCAAAGCTACAAATCGTGTTTCCATCTGCATCATAAGAACAGTTTTCAGTACAATTGCATTCATCAATTGCAGAATAATAAAAGGGTTTATATTTTTGTTCATATTCACAACTAATTATATTAAAGGGGGAATCAAAAACGCTAGTTTTATAGGTATTGTTACTTCGTTCAATTATATATTTCTTATTTGCAAAGTATAAAGTGTCATATTCCATTTTGCTTTGCCCCCACGCAGTATAGTGCGCCAAGCTCACTAACAAACTAAACAATAAAAGTAAAAGGGTGTGTTTCATTTCTTACTTACAATTCTTTTCAATTAACTCCTTACAGGATGTACAACCTAATTCAACTGCTCTCTGCCAATCTGAATAAGCTCCACCTGCTGCTCCAATATATCCTCCTAAAAAAAATTTAGCATATCCTCTCCAATAATATGCATCTTCATTTTTGGTATCTAATTCAATCGCTTTGCTAAAATCTTCAATCGCTCTTTCATTATTCTTCAAAGAACTATAATAATATAACCCTCTATTGTTATAAGCCTCTACATAATAAGGATTTAATTCAATGGCTTTATTATAATCCTTTATTGCGCCACTATCATTATTAACCATAAATTTATAATGTCCTCTTATATTATAAGCTGTATCATTTTTAGGATTTATTTTAATGGCTTTATTATAGTCTTCAATTGCACCAATAGATACTTTTCTATATAATTTAGAATCTTCTAATAAATATTTACAATAGCCTCGTTTAAGATATGCGTTATCGTTCTTAGGATTTAATTCAATGGATTTTGTATAGACTTTTATAACCTTTATTACGGAATCTTCAAATCCTTTCTGCCCCCACGCAGTATAGTGCGACAAGTTCACTACCAAACTAAACAATAAAAGTAACAGGATGCGTTTCATTTTACTAAAGTAATTCTTTTTCTCCTTTCTTTTGTCTTGACACAAAAGAAACAAAAAGTCAAGACCAAACGATCTGCAACGCACAAGCCACTCTGCTCCGCGTTCGGTCGGGCTGCCCGCTGTTTCAAAAAATATTAATCTAAACCTTTAGATTCGCTGAGTGCGGCTGACGTCCACGAAAGGTGCGAACCGAAAGTTTTCTGGGCAAAGCAGGGCAGCCAGTGCGCCAAGAAAAGCTTTGGGTTGGCTTTCGTGGGGCACTTTCTTTGCTTCGTTTCTTTGGGCAAGCAAAGAAATGAAGGAGAAAAAAATTCCACCTTAAACTTTTTGTTTCTTTTTCATCAAGGAAAAAGAAAGTAATAAAAACAAAAAAACGCCTTGCCTAAAACAAACCCATGCGAATAGCCGTATACATCGCCCTGTGCGCATTGGGCATACAAAAAGCTCCGGGCCGAGCCGCACAATCCCTTTACCGAAAGGTTTTTTTCCTGGTTTACTTTTTCCGCTACGGGGGTAAAAACTAACTTACTCTCAGCACCCATTTCTCTATTAACTCTTATTCCCTAACGAGTTTGGCAGCATTAATAAAAAAGGCAAGGCTTTGGTATAATCTAATTGCTCATAGAACATACCTAAGCGGTTTAAATTTTTGTAATACTCGTTTACGTTATTGTAATAATTTAATTCGCTTTGCAAGTACCATGCTTTTTTGCCCAACTTTTCTGCAATAAACCATTTTTCCAATAAACGCCCTGCTCTTCCGTTTCCATCTTCAAAGGGATGAATATTTACAAAAACTACATGTATAAAAGAGGCAAAATAAAACACTTCTTCGCAGGAAAGTTTTTGTTTTTTTAATTGTTCAATATCTTTCCAAAGCAATTCTATAAGCTTTTTCACTTCGGTAAGGTGCGCGGCTTCGTATTGTATCCTGCCCGTTTTATGTTCCATAACAACCATATTAACGGTACGGTACACGCCTTGTTTGCTTTTAGGTAATAAGTGAGCGGCCAGCAAGGTATGCGCTTTTAAAAAACCTGCCTTTGTAAGTTTGTTTTGTTGAGCATACAAATAGGCATTATACAAATCATTTGGTTTTTTAACTAAATCAGGCTGGTATTCAATATTCAGCATTTTGTGCTTAATATAACTATCCACTTCCATTTGTTCGCCCTCAATCCGTGAGGAAGCAATGACAGAAACAGAAGTATAAAAACTAAAGCTATCGGTAGATATTTCCGCGTCCTTTAAGGCATCAAACATAGTTTCCAGGTTTTTGGGAACCTGCTGCAAATACTCATTAAGCAGTACGGTGGGGATTATTTGCAGTTTATAATTCATTCGTGGGTTCCTCTAAAACACCTTTTATAGGTATGCGGCAAAAAAGTCGGAATAATTTTGCATCTAATTAGCAGCATGCATTCTGGCTACAGGCTTGCTTAATTGTTTTAAAATAAAACTTGGGAAAAACCTGCTCATAAACCGTAACTGACTGGATTGACCCGGACATATTTCAAATTTATTGTTCGAGAACCCGGTTAAAAATACAGCAACCATTGCCTGAACCGACATCACGCTTACTCCTTTTCTATCCTCCGGATTAAAGCCTGCAAGCAACTCGGTTTCAGTTGCCGGAGGTGCCAGTTCAAATACTTTCACATCGGTATTTCTTAGTTGTTCTCTTAGCGATAAGGTGTATGAATGCAGGGCAGCTTTGGTAGCACAATAAACGGCAGAAATGGGCAATGGTACAAATGCCAGCCCTGATGAAACAATAACCGTTGCCGCATTTTTATTCTTTTTAAGCAGCGGAAGAAAAGCGTCAATCATCCAGATGGTTCCTTTTACGTTAATATCAATTTCTTTGGTTAAATCGGTTGGAGACAGTTTGTGCTTTTGTAAATTAACCTCCAGCATAACACCTGCATTGTTTATTAAAACATTCAGCGCCGGAAAATCTTTAGCCACCTGCTCATATAGTGCCTTCACATCATCGGGGTTACTTACATCGCTTTTAATGGTAACCACATCCTTCAACTCGGCTTTTACTTTTTGCAATTTTTGCTCGTTGCGCCCGGTAATAATAACCGTGTTTTTATTTTTAATAAATTCTTTTGCCATTTCATAACCAATACCGCTTGCACCGCCGGTTATTAAAATTGTGTTTCCACTTAAGTTCATGTTTTATTTTTTTAGGGTTTAATGCTTTTTTGTTAACTACATTAAATGTTAGCTCAAGCAAAAGTCGGGATTATTTTGCAGATGGCGCAATTTATGTAGGACGTTCCGTTGGTTACAACGGCGGGCTTTACGTTGCAAGCTTTCTCCCTTTAGCTCATCGTTTTTGTTGTTTATTTTGGTTTCGCTGAATGCTGAAAAGGCATTTGACAGTAGAAAGCCTTTGTTGTAAAGTCTCCCACAGATAACGCTGATTTGCGTAAATCTGTGCAATCTGCGGGAAATAAAACAATACGCGCCGGAACACCCCAATGCTTATTAAATCTTTAATTCGTCCGCTTTGCTTTCTCCCAACCTATTAAAGCGATTTTACGTAACGAGCCCCAACGGTATTGCCCTATAATGGCTTCGCGGCGTATAACCCTATGGCAAGGTATTAGGTATGCCACCGGGTTGGCACCCACCGCAGAGCCTACGGCACGCATGCCGTTTGGGTTACCAATAATGTTGGCAATAGTTTGGTAAGAGGTTACTGCGCCAAACGGTATTTTTAATAAAGCTTCCCAAACCTTTACCTGAAAGGCTGTGCCCCGTACCAATAGGTTTATGGCTGTTTTGGCAGGGGCATTAAAAATGTTTTCGGCAAAGGGTTTTGTTTTAAGCTCGTTCTTTTCAATACGTGCATTTTTCCAATGGCTTTGCAGTTCGGCTAAAAGTTGGTTTATATTATCTTCTACAAAACTCATGCTGCAAATACCCCTGTCGGTAACAGCCAGCAAACAATTGCCAAAAGGTGTGGCATGCACCCCGTATGCTATATCAATACCGGCTCCCTGGGTTTTATATTCGTTAGGCGTAACGGCTTCTATGTTTACAAACAAATCATACACGCGCGATTGGGCAGATAAACCAACCCGTTCGGCAGCTTCAACCAGGTTGCTTGTTTTATGTAGCTCCTTCTTTAATTCTTCAACAGTAAGGTATTGCAAAAACTTTTTCGGACTAATACCCGCCCATGCTGTAAACATTTTTTGAAAATGAAACGGACTTACATTCACCTCATCTGCCACGTCATATAAAGAAGGTTGTCGCTTATAATTTTCGGTAAGAAACCTGATGGCTTCTTCTATTCGTTTATAATTAACATCCTCCTGTATCATAAAAACAAAATTAGTGTATTTGCACACATCCCTCAACCCGAATCTTGCGGAATTTCTAAGCTAAAACAAATACCTTTGCACCCATGCAATTAAACAAGACACTCGTTCCGTTTGAGAAAGTAAATTTTTTCAGCAAGCTTTTTTTAGATTACACAAACAATAAACTAAGCGAGTTTTATACATACCAACCTTCTGTGGAAGGCATACAGAAGTTTGTTGCAGACAACCCTTACAACAACCTAAACCGCACTTTATTGGTTGATGAATTAGGTAAACAAAACAACCACATTACTCTTAGCGATGCCACAAAACAAAACATTGATAAGCTTAAAAACAAAAACACCTATACCATTACAACCGGTCATCAGCTTTGTCTGGCAACCGGTCCGGCATACTTTATTTACAAAACACTTTCTATTATTAATTTGTGCGAGTTGCTTAATAAGCAAAATTTATCTCATCAATTTGTTCCTGTTTACTGGATGGCAAGCGAAGACCATGATTTTGAAGAGATAAATCACGTTAATCTGTTTAATAAAAAAATTGTTTGGAGTACGGAACAAAAAGGCAAAGTAGGTACGTTTACGTTAGATGGGGTTGATGCTTTTTTGTTGGAAGTGAAACAAATTATAGGAGAAAGTGAACAAGCGGAGAAACTAAACGCACTTCTTAGTAACACTTACTCAAAGAAAAGCTTAGCAGGCGCTACACGTTATTTAGTTAATGAGTTGTTTGGTAAATACGGTTTGGTAATTCTTGATGGCGATAGTAAAGCGCTGAAACAAGAATTTATCGCTGAAATAAAAAAAGATATTTTTGAGAATGCGGCTTATAAGTCTGTTACTTCTGCTAACGAAAAATTAAAACAACAAGGCTATGATGCACAGGTAACTCCCCGTGAAATAAATATTTTTTATACGGACAAAAATTTACGTGAACGCATTGTAAAGGAAAACGAAACGTACAAAGTATTAAATACAGATATTAGTTTTTCTAAGGAAGAAATAGAAAAGCTTATTGATACAGAAACGGAACGATTTAGTCCGAATGTGGTGTTACGTCCTATGTACCAACAAAAAATATTACCCAATGCTGCTTATGTAGGTGGTCCTGGGGAGTTGGCATACTGGCTGCAATACAAGGCTATGTTTAATGAAGCTCAAATTCCGTATCCTGTTTTAATCCCCCGCAACTTTGTTTTTTATCTTGATAAACCCCTTCAACAAAAAATGCAGAAGTTAAATCTTACTACGGAAGATTTCTTTACGGAGAAAGATACGCTGATTAAAAGCTATGCGCTTACACAGCAACCCTTCTCTTTAGATAAAGAAAAAGAAGCCTTAAAAGATTTATACAACACTATCCGTACAGAAATAAGCAAGGTTGATAAAACTTTAGAAGCCACCAGTGAAGCGGAATTACAAAAGTCGTTAAAGGGCATTGAAATGCTTGAGCAAAAAGGTATTCGCGCCATCAAACAAAAAAACGAGCAGGCTATAAATCAGATAGAAACTATTTATGCTCGTTTATTTCCTAATGATATTCCGCAGGAAAGAGTAGAAAACTTTTTACGTTATTGTTTAACCAATGCTGATTTTGTGGATGATGTTAAAAACAATACCACATCTTTTGTAACGGAAAAAGCCGTGATGGTATTAAGCGAAGTTTAAACTTTATCTTTCTTTTAACAGAATAGAGTATACCGCGCAATGGTCGCTATAGCCACCGGTATAGGCACCGCCGGAAAACGTGCGGTTAGGATACCCTTTAAATCTTCCATTATCAACTAAAACAAGTGGTTTGTTGAATACATGTGCTTGGTAAAAATGCAAACCTTTATCGCTTAATAAAGCGGGGGTCATAATTTGTTGGTCAAACAAATTCCACATATCATTAAAACCAAGTGTGCCGAATCCTTTTTTGAAAAGACTTTCACTCGCGTTAAAAAGAAGTGGTGCTTTTACGTCTGATGCTTTTCCTGTGGCGTTCAAATATTTTTTAATACTAACATCGGTTGGGTCATCATTCAAATCGCCCATAAGCATTACTTTAGCACTGGCGTTTACTTTTAAAATAGAATCGATAATTTTTCTACTGAGTTTGGCGGCGGCAATACGGTTGGGTTCGCTTAAACCACCTCCAAAACGAGAGGGCCAGTGACAAACCAAAAAATGAAACTCTTCGCCCAACAATTTACCGGACACCAATAGCTGGTCTCGGGTGGGATGCATGCTATCTGTAACCAAGGTTAGTTTATAGGGATGGGCAGAAGTCAGGGTAAAATATTTTGGATTATATAAAAAAGCCACATCAACCCCACGTTCATCAGGCCCCTCAAAGTGTGCTATTTTATAGTTGCGCGATTTTAGTTTAGGCGCTTTTACGATGTCTTCCAATACCGACCTGTTCTCTATTTCGCATAAACCCATAACAGCTACTCCATCAGGCGTGGCATCCGTTCCGAGTTGAGAAATTACATCGCTAATATGGTCTAACTTGGTATAGTATTTTTTGCTATCCCAATTATAGTGCGCGCTTGGCAAATACTCTTCATCGTTTTTTAAGGGGTCGTTTAGGGTGTCGTAAAAATTTTCGCAGTTCCAAAAACCAACGGCAACCGGAGTATATTGTTTGTTTTTATCAAAAGTTTGCGCCTGTTGGGTTAAAACAAAGGGTATAAAAAACGCCAAAAGTAGTTTTTTCATGGTTTATTTGAGATAGAAATCGGGCAAATGTAATTGTTTTTAGAATATTTAAGGGGGTTAATAATTATCCGAGACAAAGGAAAAACATAACAATTCCTTAACGTTAGAAATGTTTTGCAGGTATAAAAATAATCTTATTTTTGCGCGCTTGAAAGTGAACAGCCTAAAAGAAAATTAACATTAGTTATCACTATTTTAATATTTCTTAACCACTTTAAAGCAATAAATTAAAAAACGGAACCAGGAGCTAATTCATCTGATTATATGAAAAAACGTATATTGATACTAACTTTTTGCCTTTCTATCTACCTTACTTATGGGCAAAATGATAGCACCGGCGCTCCAAAACCATTGTATCAAGATACTACCACTACTAGCAAACTTAATAACGCGGAGCGAGATACAATTAGCACTACGCAAGGCATATTGCCTGTTTTTAGTACGGCTTCCAGCGATTTAGGGGGGGCTAATTTGCAGTCGCAAGACATAAACGCTTTATTAGGCTCTTCTCGCGATATTTTTATGCAGGCGGTTGCTATGCACTTTACGGTTGACAGATTTCGTTACAGAGGGTATCTTACCGACAACATGACGGTAATGATGAATGGGGTGCGCCTTAACAGTTTAGAAACCGGTGTTGCGGGCTTTAGCACATTTGGCGGAATGAATGATGTGATGCGTTTTATGGACCAAAAAACGGGTTTAGGCTCCTCTCGCTCTTCTTTTGGCGATGTGGGTGGTTTTTTTAATTTAAATGTATACGCCTCTACTTTCAGGAAAGGAATAAAAGTAACCTATTCCGAAGGAAACAGGATTTTTAAACAAAGAGCTACTCTAACGTATTCTACCGGGCTTCTAAAAAACGGCTGGGCTTTCGCTTTTTCAGGTACAGCAAGGTATGCGGCTCAAGGTTATGTGCCAGGAACCTGGTTTCAGGGCTTTGGTTTTTATGCGGGGGCAGATAAAAAACTTAATGACAGAAACACACTTGCTCTAACTCTTTTTGGCGCACCTATTACGCAAGCCAGACAAGCTTATGCCACAGATGAAGCTTATGCCTTAACGGGTGATAAGCATTATAATCCTGACTGGGGTTTTCAAAACGGCGTCGCGCGCAATGGCGTTATAAGTAAAACTAATTTACCTACTCTAATTTTAACTGATAGGTGGGAAATAAACGACCACTCCAGATTAACCGTAAACGCTTCCGGTTCTTATGGTCGTACAAGCCTTACCGGCGGCAATTATTTTGGCGCAAATACTCCCGCGCAAGATTATTATAAGTATATGCCAAGTTACTATGCTCCGGGTAGTTCTGATGCAGACCCCAGTCAATTTGCCGCTGTAACGCAAGCTTGGCTTAAAAATACGGTAAACCCTTTAACCGGATTTAATGCCCAGCAACTTGATTGGGATGGTATGTATAATGTTAATGCACATAATGTTAGTACCACTTCAAATGTAGATGGGGTAGCCGGCTCTTCATACACAGGCAAAAGATCATTATACATTATTGAAGAAAAAAGACAGGACGTAAGAAATGGAGGATACAACGCTATTTATAATACCCGCCTTTCTAATGATGTATACATAACCGCCGGCACTAACGGAGCTATTTCTAATACACGCTACTACAAAGTGGTTAATGATTTATTGGGCGGCGATTACTGGTTAGATTACAATCAATTTGGAAATTCATTGACACCTAACCCGCTTGCTATACAGAACAACATCAACGACCCTAATAAAATAATTAAACAAGGAGATGTGTTTGGGTATGATTATAATATTAATGTGAACCGTTTTGAACTCTGGGGTCAGGCGGAAAAATCATTTAAAAGAGTTGATTTATACTTAAGCGCCACCGTAAATAATACGTCTTTTTATCGTGCAGGACACATGGTTAACGGCTTGTTTCCAACCACCGCGGGCATAAATGGCGCGCCGGTAAATGGTTCTTCCGGAGGAAACAGCAATACACTTGATTTTTTAAATTACGGGGTAAAAGGCGGATTAACCTATAAAATAGACGGACGTAATTACATTAGCGTAAACGCGGCTTCTATAACCAAACCACCTTTACCAACAAACGCTTTTCTCTCTCCACAAACCCGTAATGATGAATTACAGGGGATTGGTAGCGAAAAAATATTTACAGGCGATATTTCTTATAACGTGAGATTACGCTGGTTAAAAGGACGCATTACCTATTATTACACTCAAATAAACAATCAGGTTTGGCATCGCAGTTATTACGATAATGATTTTAAAACATCTATAAATTTTGCAATGACTAACCTAAACCAATTAAATCAAGGTTTGGAATTAGGTTTGGAAGGTATTGTAAACAAACACGTGTCTATCATTGCGGCTGTAGGTTATGGAAGCTATCTTTATACAAACGACCCTTCGGCAACTATCACGGCTAATAATAGCGCACAACTTTTGGCTATGGATAGAACGGTTTATTTTAAAAACTATCATGTGGGTGGCGCACCCGAATCCGCAAACTCTTTAGGGGTAAGATATAATGGAATAAAAAGAAGATGGTATGCCGGCGTTTACTTTAATTACTTTGCCAACAACTACGTAACGATTAGTCCGGCTAAGCGCACAGACGAAGCCCTTTCAAGATATGTAATTGGCGACCCACAGGTAAACCAAATTCTTAACCAAGAAAAATTGCCTAATTCTTATACGATTGATTTCATGGGCGGAAAATCCTTTTCTATGAAAGGTGGAAGAGGAATTAATCTTACGTTGATGGTAAACAATTTAACCAACAATATATTTAAAACTTCGGGTGAAGAACAACTAAGGTATGATGATGTAAATAGTGTAAAGTTTCCAAACAAGTATTTATATTCATTCGGCGTTACCTTTATGTTATCAGCGTCTTTTACATTTAATTAAGAAAAAGGAACACAATGAAAAGTATCATCAAACAAATTTCATCGCTGATAATATTGGTTACGATTATCAGTCTTTTTTCTGCCTGCAAAAAAACGCCCGACAGACCTTATATCAGTCCCATGACTTCCGGAGGAACCATAACAATTAGCCAGTTGCGCGCCTTTTTTGCTCAAAACCAGGGAGCTAATTATAAGTTTACCCAAGATATTTCTTTGTATGCTACCGTTATGATGAGCGATAATTATAAGACACTTTACATTAAAGATAACACGGGCGCCATTTCTTTAAAGCAGTTAACCGCCCACGGTATTTTTGCGGGAGATTCATTAAGAATAAATCTTAACGGATCATGGTTGGATTTATCCGGTACGGCAAGTTCTATACAAATAGATTCGGTAGATGTAAGCGATAGCCCAACCTGTAAAGTGGTTAAAGAGGCCGTTGGAAGACCAACCCCCCCCATGGTGGTAACTATTGCGCAATTAAACCAATCAACATCATATACCACATACAACGGTCTTACAGGGCAATTTTTTGTGCCGAGTTCTATTTATGATGGACAATTGGTGCAAATAAACGATGTGCAGTTTGGGCGTGCAGATTCCGCGGATTATATAAACGCAAGCACAGGGGCGCTTTTTTACAATTCTACGCTATATGACTGTGGGGGGCTTAACTCCATTATTATCTCTTTATATAGCGGTACAACCGCTTTTCAAAATCAACCCAAACCGGTTAGAAAGAGTGGGTCAATAGTTGCCGCGGTTTCTTTTTATAATAACGCTTTACAGCTTACGCCCCGTTCTTTTGGCGACGTAGACTTTAACCAGCCGCGATGCGGAGTAGATACCCTTACACAATCTTTTAATAATCCGTCTTTTGGATCGAGTAATTTATCGGCTTTGTTTCCGGGATGGGTAACTCAAAGGCAGGTAGGTTATTCCGAGCTTTGGGTGGGCGCTTCAACTTCTACATCGCCGGCAGTTTCTATTGCTTCCGCGTCTTTATATGGTGTTAGTTCGTCTGACACCCGAATTGTAACCTGGTTAATCTCGCCCCCCATACAAAACAGCCCTACTAAAAACTTGAGTTTTCAGGTATCTACAGAAAATAACGACTCCTCTATAAATTTATTAAGTGTTTTAGTGTCTACCGATTATAATGGCTATAACTTAGGCGTATCACCGTATAACGCTGTACCCAGTAGTCTTGGACCTCAGGCACATTGGACGGATATTACCTCTTCTTTTGTTATTACAACCAATGGAGGTTCTACTTCATGGTACTTAGCCCCACCTACCAGCAACTATTTTAGCGCCACAGCCGCCAGTACGCTTATTCCTTCTTCATATACAGGCACTTTTTATATTGGATTCCGCTATACAGCAAATAAACTTTATGCAGATTCTTCTGCCGGTTATGGAGTAGCTAATGTTAAAATAAGAGATTAAAAAATGAAAAGAACACACATCAAATTAGTTCTGTTAATAGTTAGCGTTCCGCTGACTCTGTTGTTTTTTTCGTGCAGAAAAAACCCTACAGCCCCACCAATAAAAGGCTTTACCATGGGTCCTAGTGTTACTATCCAACGTTTGCGCGATACGTTTGCCGTTATGGGTCCGGGTTCAATTCAAATTACTTCAAATACTATTTTAACAGCGGTAGTTACTGCCGACGAAACATCGGGGCAACTTTATAAGGAGGTTTATGTAAGGGACTACTCAGGCACTTATGCTTTTCCGGGGAATAAATTTTACGGAGCCATTTCGCTGCATTTTCTTAATGGTACAGGCGGCATTTTGTATCAGGGCGACTCTATTGCCATAAACCTGAATGGGGCTTGGCTTGATTTATCGGGCGGAGGGTCTTTTCAAATTGATTCATTACCCCACGCTACTTACCCTGTTATTCAGCGCTTGAAATCGGGCTTAAACCCTCAACCCATTATTGCCACTATACCTCAGATTTATACCTATACCACGGTACCGGGTCTTGCCGCCAAACAATTTGTTTACGACGCGCAATTAGTTCAAATAAATAATGTGGAATTTATACAACCGGAAGTGGGTACGACTTTTGCCACCCCGCAATCCTATTCGGTTAATGTAAGTTCTACGCCTCCGGTAAACGTAAATAAATACATAACCGATTTTACCAATACGATAGTGGCATATAACAGCGGATACTCTAATTTTGCAGGACAAAATATACCTAACAATAGTGGCAATATTATAGCCATTTCCAATTTGTACACCACAATGCAGTTAAGCATAAGGTCTTATGCCGATATGAGCTGGACTAACATCGCGACTACGCCGTATGCCGCATCCTATGTGCCTATGGTGTATGATACCATTACACAAAACTTTGCTAATATGGGGTTATCAAAAAACAGCACTTGCGATAATATGGCTGGCTGGCAAACATTTGACCTGCAGGGAAGTTTATATTGGGATGGCACACAGTATGGTAATTATCCTAACTGGAAATATTCTCCTTCAGCGTCTAATTATAAAACAAATAATGTTAGAAACGATCTTTGGTTAGTAAGCCCTCCTATTCAAGATGCTAATTACTGGCATTCTGCCGGTTATTCTAAGTTAATAGATTTTTCTACAGGACTTTCTTATGGAACATCGTCTAAATTACTAACCGTATGGGTAGCCCCTTGTAACTCTTTAAACGATGTTCCTACGGCTTCAAATTTGAATACTTTTGCTTGGCAAAATATATCATCCGCTTTTCCTAATATTGTTGTAGGGTCAAGCGCATCAGGCATCCCCAATCATTATGCGGCATCACCTCAGCCTCATGGAATTTTTAGCCCAAACCCATTGGCTATTTCTGTAGGAACCAGCACAACAACACCCGCGCCTTATTTCTATATAGCTTTCAGGTATCAAAGCAACACAAATTATGTCGATTCTACAGGAGCTACTTATATACTAGGCACTTTAGTTTTAAAAGACAATTAATTTTATTCTCTTATAAATAATAAAAACAAACAAGTAATCTAATAAACAAATAAAAACCAAACCAAAAAACCAAATCAAAATGAAATCAAAACTATTAAAACTAACAGTAGCCGCGTTAATGGTATGTACCATTAAAACGCAGGCGCAAGTAATTCCACCGGCAACATTTAGCGCAAGCATTTTTGTGGATGGCTTCGAATCATGGGCGGGCTCACCATTGCAACCAACCGTATGGCAGCAAGCGCCTAACACTACATTACCGGCGGCAAATTGTGTGCAAACCAGTTCCGTTACAAGTGCCGGTGCAACGCCATTAGTTCAATCGGGAGCGTATTCTTGCAACCTTCAAAACACAGCTACTACTTATTCTTTTACATGTACCGCTCCAACTTTTAGTGTTACAGCAGGTACGGGCTATGCAATCTCTTATTACGTACGTGGTAAAGGAGATATTACCGCAGGTATTATGACGGGCACTGTAGCAACCGGTACAGGTGGAGCTGAGGTTGTAGATGGTAAAACATGGTACAAAGTCCATCAAACGGTTATTGCGCCTACTACTACCAATAATGCTCAGTTTTATATAAAAGTTAAAGAAACCGGTAGTTATAGTAAGAGCGGGATAACTATTAATGGTATTGATATAGATAGTTTTGTGGTACAACCTTATACTCCGGTTGCCGTTTCTAACTTATATTCTATTCAATATGGAACAAACGCTAACGGCGATTCTCCTTATTGGGGTCAGTCTGTTGGAAAAGTTGGTGGTATTGTAACCGCTGTTCAGCAAGGTAGTGCTGGTGTACAGGGTTATTATGTTCAAAATTCAAATGCGGATGCTGTTTCTTGGGCTGCTATGTCGGTTTATGATATGACAAACGCCGCTTTGGTGCACGTAGGAGATAGTATTACGTTTGGTGGTGCTGTAGATGAATTTTTTGGTATGACTCAAATGTCAAACATTACAAACTTTGTAGATGTATCAACTATTACCAGTCATACTTATGTTATTAACCCATTACTTTTAACTACTACTACAATTAATCAGGAAATGTATGAGTCTATGCTTGTAGAATTACAAGGCGCGGTAGTTAACTCATATACTTCAAGTTACGGTCAGGGAGGTATTACCGATGCTTCGGGTACGCCTTGTATAATTGATTTAAAAAGTGAGTTTTATGCGCCTAATGGTAACGCTACTTCAGGTTCTTCAGGTCTTCCTGGATACATTCCTGTAACCGGACAAACCTATTGCTTTATAGGTAATGTTGAACAAAGCTTTGGTTGGAACATTGAACCTCGCGATTCTGCTGATATTCATGTAGGAGCCTGCTCTGCAAATTGGGGCATTAAAAATGTAAACAACACATTGCACGCTAATGTATATCCTAATCCCGCTAACAACCAGTTAACTATTGAGCTTGCTAACGAAGCATCAAAAATAAACGTATCGTTTACGGATGTATTGGGTAAAGAAGTTTATACTGTAAATAATCTATCAGGCAGCAAAGTTGCTATAAATGATATCAGCAGTTTACCTGCGGGTGTTTATATGGTTAAAATTGTAGCTGATGGTAACACACAGATTACAAAAGTTATTAAACAATAATTTTAAATTACTTCCACAAAAAAGCCTTTCCAGATACGGAAAGGCTTTTTTGTTTTGCTTCGTTCCTCAAAAACAAAAAATTATCTTTGCCCCATGTTGTTTGCAAATGTGGCTGCGCCCACGGCACTAAAAAACCGGTTGTTAGAAATGGCTTCTAACAAACGCGTTGCACACGCCCTGCTTTTTTTAGGAGTTGATGGCGGGGCACAGTTGCCTGTAGCGGTTGCCTTTGCGCAATATTTGTTTTGCCACAAGCCTACCCTTCAGGATAGCTGTGGCGCTTGTCCGTCTTGTTTGCAAATAAACAAGCTTGCTCACCCCGATTTGAATTTGGTTTTCCCCATAGCGCTTAGTAAAGATGTTAGGCACAGCGACCATTTGCTTACAGAATTTAGAGAAGCGTTTTTAGCCTTTCCTTATCTAAACTTAAACGATTGGTTTAATACCATTGATGCCGAAAACAAACAACCTATTATCGCTAAAGACGAAAGCATTGAGATACTGCGCAAACTAAGTTATACCAGTTACGAAGGGCGCGGAAAAATAATGCTGATTTGGATGCCCGAAAAGATGAATGGCGATGCGGCAAACAAAATATTAAAGATACTGGAAGAACCACCCGAAGATACTTTTTTCTTTTTGGTATCAAGTACCGCAGACGCTTTGTTGCCCACCATTATCTCTCGCACACAATTAATAAAAGTAAACACGCCCACTACAATTGAAATAGCCGCTGTGCTTGCTGCCGAGTTTAAGTTATCGCAAGGGCATGCGCAACAGGTGGCAGAGTTAGCGCAACAAAACCCGCGCGAAGCGTTTTTATTGGCTGATGAGAATATTGCCTCTACCGAGAACTTTGTTTTGTTTCAAACCTTTATGCGTTGTTGCCTTCGCTTTGACGCTTTTAAAATATCGGCATGGGTAGATGAATTCGCGCGCTTGGGCAGAGAGAAACAAAAACAATTTATGGTGTATGCGTTACACACGTTTAGAAACTGCATACTGATGAAACACCTGCCGCAAGCTGTTATGGGTACAGACGAGGAAAAAGAGTTTTTGCAAAAGTTTCATCCTTACATAAACACGCGAAACCAAGAAGGGTTAACGGAAGAATTTAGTAAAGCCTTCTATCATATTGAAAGAAACGTAAGCGCAAAAATTTTGTTTATGGATGTGGCTTTAAAAACAAACGAGTTATTAAATGCTTCCCGCGTTCCGTGAACCCATTAATAAACAACAATAAAGATGAGATAAATGTTTTTTACCATTCAGCGAAACTATTATAAGCAATAATAAAAGACGAGCTAAACAAAAAATAATTATTTTTACAGCACTAAAATTATAATTATGGGAAAAGGAGATCAACGTTCTAAACGCGGAAAAATTCACATCGGTAGTCATGGAGTTACCCGTTTGCGCAAAAAGAAAGCGGCAAAAAAAGCTGCCGGAGCAACTAAAACAGCTAAGAAAAAGGCACCTAAGAAAGCGGCAAAAAAAGCCGCTAAGTAGTTTTTAATCCAAACAAAATAAAAATGCCGCGTTAAACATTGCGGCATTTTTTAATTGATTGATTTTATTTTGTAGTTTGGCTGTGGTAAATGTCTTTAAAGAAAAACATATTAGTTTGCATTAGTTTTTTTACGTTAAATATAGCCGCGCAAACAACATTTACCGTTAATGCCGGGGAATATCAAAAAATTTGTTCGGGCGGTAAAGTTATTTTGGGCGGAAATCCAACAGCAAAAGGGGGACAAAAACCATATTCCTATGTATGGACACCCACTGTTTCTATAAATTATCCCGATTCGTCAAACCCTATTGCGTCTCCAACTATAACTACTACTTATACGGTTGTTGTAACAGATTCTATCGCTAAACATAAACAATCAGATACCGTTACGGTTTATGTATACCCCTACTCTCTTTCGGTCAAACCAAAGGACACTACGATAAAGTCCGGACAAACAATTACGCTGCACGCACAGGTAAGTAGCGGAGACTCTATAATTTATTGGAGTCCGGGTGGAAGTATATACAACCAAAACACATTAAATCCGGATGTGTTTCCTTCAGTAACTACCGAATATACTGTTGTAGCGGCGTTTGACCATGGCTGCGCGATTTACGACAGTATTATTGTTCACGTGATACCAAGCACTGAATTGGTGTTTTACAATAGCTTTACTCCTAACGGAGATGGTGCCAATGATTATTTTTACATCGGCAACATTGGTCTGTATCCTAACAACACGCTTCAAATCTATAACCGCTACGGACAACTGATATACAACGAAACGGGCTATAATAACGATTGGAAAGGAACCTGTTTGGGAAGCGATGTGCCCGGTGGCACCTATTTTTATATTTTAGATACGCACGATACTCCCGGGAAATTTCACGGAGATGTAACTATTATCAGATAATGGTTTTGTGGTTCCGTTTATCTGCACTACCTTTATGGTATGGAAGAAATTGTAAATAAAGTCGCGCAAAGCGGCATTGTAACAATTGATTTAGAAGAATTTTACGATGACGTTCCCCGTGTTTTGTTTGATATAAAACCGCTGCTCTTTCAGGAACTTATTTTAAAAGAAAAAGATTTTAGAGCTTATATCAAATCACACGACTGGAGTATTTATAAAGATACATACGTTGCGCTAACCTGCACCGCTGACGCTATTGTACCAACCTGGGCGTATATGTTATTAACGTTAAGTTTACAACCTTTCGCGAAAAAAACCGTGTTTGGAAATTTAGAAACTCTTGAAACCATTTTGTTTCAGGAAAAAATATACGCGCTTGATACAACACCTTATAAAGATGCGCGTATTGTAATAAAAGGATGTGGTACTAAACCTGTACCTGTTGCTGCTTATGTGGCATTAACCGAAAAAATAAAACCTGTTGCCAAAAGTATTATGTATGGCGAACCCTGCAGCACAGTACCCTTATACAAACAATCCATTCAACACTAAAAAATGCGCATCGATATTATTACCATTCATCCCGATTTGCTGGAGAGTCCTTTTAAACACAGTATATTAAAACGCGCCGCGCAAAAAGGTTTGGTAGAAGTAAACCTGATAAACCTACGCGATTACAGCACCCACAAACAAAAGCAGGTAGATGATTATGCCTTTGGCGGAGGCGCCGGCATGGTAATGATGATAGAACCCATTGCCGCTTGCATCAATCATCTAAAGAGCGAGAGAACGTATGATGAAATAATTTATACTTCCCCGGATGGAGAACTGTTGCAACAAAAAACCTGCAATTATTTCTCTACGCTAAAAAACTTGATTGTGCTTTGCGGACATTATAAAGGTATTGATGAGCGTGTGCGCGAACATTTAATTACAAAAGAAGTTTCTATAGGAGATTATGTGCTTAGCGGAGGAGAGCTTGCTGCGGCAGTAATGTGCGATAGTATCATCCGTTTGTTGCCAGGTGTTTTAAACGATGAAACTTCCGCGCTTACCGATTCTTTTCAGGATGATTTATTAGCGCCACCCGTTTATACCCGCCCGCAGGAGTTTAACGGCTGGAAAGTACCCGATGTTTTAATGAGCGGGCACACAGCCGAAATAGAAAAATGGCGTTATGAACAAAGCCTGCAAAGAACCCAACAACGCCGACCAAATTTGTTCAAAAAAACTAATTAGTGTACAAAGCAAGCATAAGCTATGTAACCTATTGCCAACCCAATTCCTCCGCCAATCATAGATCGGCGCCTTCTTTTAGCGCGGGCTTCCCGCTCGTATCCTAAAATATAGGCATCTTGCTTTAAGTTTTCAATATTAGAAACCGTGTTATGTTTAATCTTTATTTTAGGTATACCAACCGTAGTAAAAAAAGCTATAGGTAAAACCGGACCAAAAAAAACACCCACATCGCCAATAGCCAATCCCGACAACCCGCCGCCCAACCCCGCCACTATACCGCCCCAAAAAGCTCCCCTTGCCTTAAAACCCTTTCTGGCATCGCGTTCGCCCTGCATAAAAAGCCACATCTCATCACGGGTAAACCAGTTTTTTATGGTATCTTCTTGATAATAATAAACCAAATTTCCTTTGCCATATTTAATGGCAAACAAACTTTCGTTATCAAAACTTATTTTCTTGTTTGCGTTTTCGGGGTCGGTAATAAGTACCGAAACCGAATTTGTATCAAGCACAGAAGAAACAATAATTCTGCCGTTCATTAGCAAAAGAGTGTCTGCCGGTTTTTGCTGTGCCAACGAAACCAACGAAATGAAAAAGAAGAAAATAGCGAGTTGTTTTCTCATCAATTAATCCGCACGGAAATATTCATCCTGATCTTTACTATAAAAGAAACTTAAAGACATATACTTTTTAACGTACGCCTTCAAGTCGGCAGAAGCGGTAAATTTCTCGTCTATGTTTTCGGTTACCGGAATTAAAGTTGTTTTAGCGCCGCTTGCCGTTTGCTCAATCTTATATAAATAATACAACTTGGTTGAAGAAGCATCATCGCACACGTTCATAAACTTAACCCCGTCTATTATAGATAAAAAGCCTGTATAGGTAGTTACATCGGTTGATGTTTTTCCTTTCTTTTCAAACTTGTAATTAAAATCATCTTTCTTGGTAACGTTATAATAATAATCATTGGAGGTTTTCGCTTCCCATTTACCAAGCAGTTTATCATCAATCTTTACGATAGGCGCGTCAATGGGTACATCACTGCCATAAGGACAAGCGGTTAATAACATAACTAATCCGGTAAACGTAATAAATCGTAGAGCTAATTTTTTCATTGTTGTGGTTTTATTTGTCGTGAATATACAAACATTATTTCACTCGGATTATGGGAATAATTCAACTTGGAAGCAGCCCTTTATTTTACTAAATTCGCAGCTCTAAATTCTTTCTATGACTGATAAATTTGTAAACCGCCACAACGGTCCGCGTGCTTTTGAAGTAAGTGAAATGCTTGCTAAAATCGGTGTTTCTTCTGTTGATGAATTAATCGACCAAACCGTTCCGGAGAAAATACGTTTAAAGAAGCCGCTGAAAGTTGATGCGGCTATGACCGAGTTTCAATACAGTAAACACCTGCGTTCGCTGGCTAAAAAGAACAAAGTGTTTCGCAGTTATATTGGCTTGGGATATTACAATACCATTGTTCCGGCTGTTACACAACGCAATATATTAGAAAATCCGGGTTGGTATACCGCTTACACACCTTATCAGGCGGAGATTTCGCAAGGGCGTTTAGAGGCTTTACTAAATTTCCAAACTATGGTTATGGATTTAACAGCCATGCCAATTGCCAACGCTTCTTTATTAGATGAAGCTACTGCCGCCGCTGAGGCTATGTTTATGTTTCATAACAACCGCGGCAAGAACAAACATACCGCTGAAAAGTTTTTTGTTTCCAGCACTTGTTTCCCGCAAACTATTGATGTAGTTAAAACACGCGCCGTGCCTGTTGGTATTGAAGTGGTGGTGGGCGACGCGAACAGCATCAATTTTGATGATTCTTTCTTTGGGGCGTTAATTCAATACCCTGATATTAACGGAGAAGTAAATAATTACAAAGCATTTGTTGCTGCCGCACATAGCAAAGAAATACAAATTTGCGTAGCGACCGATTTATTAGCGCTTGCTTTATTAACCCCTCCGGGTGAGTGGGGTGCAGATTGCGTGGTGGGTAACTCACAACGCTTTGGTGTGCCACTTGGTTATGGTGGACCGCACGCCGCGTTCTTCGCTTGCAAAGAAGATTACAAGCGTTTGCTTCCCGGAAGAATAATTGGTGTGAGTGTGGATGCAGAAGGAAACTCTGCGTTGCGCATGGCGTTACAAACACGCGAGCAACACATTAAGCGCGAAAGAGCTACTTCTAATATTTGTACCGCGCAGGCTCTGTTAGCTATTATGGCAAGTATGTATGCCGTATATCATGGTGCGGATGGGATTAAATCTATTGCAGAGCAGGTACATTCTAATACCGTTGCTGTTGCGGAAGAACTAAAGAAATTAGGTTATACCATCAAAACAAAACTGTTCTTCGATACCATAGTAGTTGAATGTGATGCTGCAAAGGTTCGTTCTATTGCGGAAGCCAACGAAATTAATTTCCATTATATAGACGCTAATCATGTTGGTATTTCTTTAGACCAAACAGCAGAAGCCAGCGATGTGATAGATGTAGTAAAAGTATTTGTAAAAGCTTCCGCGAAAGAGCATTCAACATTTAATCTTCATCATGCAAACATAATTAGTTCTTCATTTGCTAACCGCACTTCTAAATACTTAACACACCCTACCTTCAATTCATACCACAGTGAAACAGAAATGATGCGCTACATCAAGCGTTTAGAGAATAAAGATTTATCATTAGTTCACTCTATGATTTCTTTGGGTTCTTGTACCATGAAGCTGAATGCTGCTTCTGAATTACTTCCAATTACATGGCCTGAGTTTGCCAACATACATCCGTTTGTACCTGTTGAACAAGCCAAAGGGTATCAGCAAATTATAAAAGAACTTACTAAAGATTTAAGCAACATTACTGGCTTTGCTTCTATGAGTATGCAACCCAACAGTGGTGCGCAGGGCGAGTATGCCGGCTTAATGGTTATACGCGCGTATCATATCGCGAATGGAAACCCGCATCGTAATGTGGTGCTTATACCTTCTTCGGCACATGGCACTAACCCCGCGTCTGCTGCGTTGGCAGGCATGACGATTGTAATTGTGAAATGCGACAACAAAGGAAATATTGATGTTACCGATTTACAGGCTAAAGCTGAGCAATATAAAGACACGCTTAGTTGCCTGATGGTTACGTATCCTTCTACGCACGGCGTGTATGAAGAGAGCATTAAAAAGATTACCAAGATAATTCATGATAACGGCGGACAGGTTTATATGGATGGCGCCAACATGAATGCACAAGTGGGATTAACTTCTCCGGGAAATATTGGTGCCGATGTTTGTCATTTGAACCTCCACAAAACCTTTGCTATTCCGCATGGTGGTGGTGGACCGGGTATGGGACCTATTGGTGTTGCTAAACATCTGGTAGATTTTCTTCCTTCGCATAGTGTAGTTAAAACAGGTGGCTCTAAAGCCATCAGCGCGGTATCGGCCGCTCCTTACGGAAGCTCATTAATATTGTTGATTTCTTATGGCTACATTAAAATGCTGGGTGCAGATGGCTTAACCGAAGCAACCAAAACCGCTATACTGAATGCCAACTACATGAAAGAGGTTTTGAAAGACCACTACCCTACCCTATACACTAATAAGAACGGGCGTTGCGCGCACGAAATGATTTTAGATTGCGCCTCGCTGAAACGCGATGCAGGTGTTGAGGTGGGCGATATTGCCAAACGTTTGATGGATTATGGTTTCCATGCGCCTACGGTTTCTTTTCCGGTGCATGATACCCTGATGGTTGAACCGACAGAGAGCGAAAGCAAAGCCGAGCTTGACCGCTTTTGTGATGCCATGATTTCTATACGCAAAGAGATACAGGAAATTGCCGACGGTGCTTTTGATAAAGCCGATAACGTTTTGAAGAACGCGCCGCACACCGCCAAGCTGGTTATAAGCGATAATTGGAACAAAACCTATAACCGCGAGAAAGCCGCATACCCATTGAAGTGGGTTAAAACAAATAAATTCTGGCCCAGCGTTGCCCGTGTAGATAACGCCTTTGGCGACAGAAACTTGGTTTGCTCTTGCCTGCCTATTGAAGCCTATCAGGAAGTAGAAGGTAGTTTAGTTTAAAAGCTATACGCTGCTCCGGCAGAAACAGCTATCATACCGACCGACATGTGTACGGGTGTGTTATATGAATTGGTGGTATTATAGTTAGGAAGTGGCGTGTTTGAATATGCTCCAAAAATACTGGTGGTAGTTACTGTTTCGTGTACGGTATAGCCTGAGTATTTAATGTTTGAGCCGGCGTAGGTCACATTTAGCGTTATTCCAAAATGGTCTCTAAGCATATATTTTGCGCCCACGCCTCCGCTATAGCCAAAACCCAGCCCCGATGTAAGCTTATAACTATAAGTAAAAGAAGAAGAGACAAAACCACCAAGAGAACCCGAATAATTGCTGGAAAGCTCCGGATAGTGCGAGGTCATTAAGCCCGCTAAGGCACGCGCTTCAATAAAAAACTTTTTACATACAGGAATAGAAACACAAGGGCCCGCTAAATACTGCCCTATATAGTGCGGACCCGAAGGTGAAACAACACTAAAGCCGGAAGAAGGAGCGTTGTACCCATTTATATTGCCACCAACCATAACCATAGCGCCAATAATTTTATAAATCTTATAGCCCGCCGTTGCATTAAAATGAATACCTGTTTGTGCGGCACCGTTTATGTGAGTAGAATCTGTACTAGCGGCACTATTGGCAAAATTACTTAGCGGAATGGTGGTGCCTACGGCTAAACCAACCGTAAATTTACTATCGGGGGTTTCGGCTACCATACTTGCGGGGGTTTGTTTTTTATTGTTGGTGGGGGTATCGGGTTCGGTGGCAAAAGCCGAGGTTGCAAAAATGGTGCTAATAATAAGGGCAACTAAAGAAGTGTTTTTCATGGCGCTGTTTTTTAATTTAGTAAGATTAGGCAAATAGATCATTCATGGTCTGCTACGGCTTAGGTCGCGGGCTTTCAAGACTTAACGCATAATAACCATTTTGCCAATACCCTTTTTAAAGAATTCATCCGCGGAAGTATTCATGTGTTCTACTTCATTACCATTAAGGCGTGTTACTACATGATAGTAATAAACTCCATTAGCAAGTTTGCCTCCGTATTGGTCGGTACCATCCCAGGCATATTCGCTTATGTTTCTGCCAATGTGTAGGTAGCCAAGCTCTTCGCGGCTAATTTCTTTTACTACTTTTCCGGTAATGGTCATTATTTGTATTTTCAGGGTTTGCGGCACTTCGCTTCCGGTAATGGTAAATACAAATTTGGTTGAGGTACTAAACGGGTTTGGATAATTCAGCACTTCGGTAATCATGGGTTTATTAATAACCTCGTATTGTATTTTGTAATCAACCTGTCCGCTTACATTGTTGCTGCGGTCTGTAGCTTTCACATCTAAACTATATGTTCCGTCTTGCGCAAGTATGGGTTTGTAATTTAGTTTACAAGAATTGTTGGGCAATATTGCGGGTGTAAATTGTAGTTGAGGATTGTTAAAATAAATACGCTGCGGTGTGGTTGAGTTTGCCGCCGTGGTATAAACTGCAAAGTTGCCCGTATCATTTAAAGCAAGAAATTTGTTTTCATCCTTCAGGGTAACCAAAATATCGGGTTTGGCAGAAACAATGTCTCCGTTTAAGATGTGTGTTCCATCAAAGGTAACATCCAATATGGGGTTTATTTTATCTGTTGTTACGTTGAAACCAAATTGGGCGATGTTATTAAAATGGTATTGCTCGTTTTGATATTTTGGTTTCCCCGGAGTATTTACATCTATTCCGAAAATATTACTACCACCCAAACCAATGGTATTTACAGTAAAAGTAACCGGCATAACAGTGCCGGGCGCAAAGCCTTTGGCTTTTGTCTGAGAAAAATTATGTGTTACGCGGTTAACATCCTCTACATAATAATTAATAACCAAACTATCCGGAAAAGGAACAGCCCCAATGTTTTTAACGGGCATTACTACCTGATAGGTTTGTCCTTCGGCAACCGTAGTGTTGGCAACCGAATAACCGCCGGCAGGATAAAGAGCGCATTCAGGTGCGGGGTCGTATATTACCTGCCAACGCTTTAACTGAGGTGGTCTGTGCACGTGGTTGTCTTGTTCGTAAGCTATTAGTTGTAAATAAGGAAAAAACTTGTGTGGTATCTGGTTGGTGTAATGACTTAAATCCAGTACATCCAAAGAGTCTCGGGTAAAATTAGCGAGCGTTGTTTTTACCCCCGAACTATCAATTCCTATTACCTGTATTACAATGCTATCGGTGGCGAAGTTAGGAACAGAACCGGGTAAGCTGGCAGGCAATCTGTAATGCCAGTGCAGCGATTTCCAGGCGGTATCCGACCGTCTGGCGGGACCGATAATTTCGGAAGCGATATACCCATTGTCAAAATGTGTTTCAAGTGTATCGGTTAACGTAATTAATTGATTGGCTGTACGCGACATAACTTCGTGTGCATGCCCTGAACTCATGCCTTTTCTTCCAAAAATAATCAGCGAAGTAGTGTCGCGCAAAGAATCTATTTTAATAGAACCAATGCTGTGCAAAGCCGCTTTTAGCGCCGGTGTTGGAGGGGTAAGCCAAGGAGAACCATAGTAACCGTTTTCTGTATAGGCTAAAACAGGAGTCCCATTGGGAATACCCGCAATAAAGGTTGCCATTTTTTGCTCCCAGTGAATATCGTTGTTGCTATTTAAGCATACATTTAATACGCCAAAATCATACGTAATATTATTAGAATATTCGTTGCAAATGCAATTTCCGGCATTACCGTTCCAGGTAGGAATACTGGGGGTACTGGTTTGCGCTACCGATACCGAATAGCTGGGTATGGGGCTGCCCGAAATAGTATCAAATATGGCAAGACTCCAACCTCCGGCTGCACAAGTCCATAAATCTTCCTGCGCATTATCCATATAAAACTGCACTTCGGTAAAATCAAAATTAGATTCAGTTACTTTATCCTTCACATATATGGTTCTAACGTTGTTTACAAAATTAAAACGCCAGTGTGCCGAATCGTATTGCACATATTGGTAAGAATCATTATTAAACTGTCTGAAATGAGCCTGCTCCCAACCTTGTTTGCCATTAATTACCTGAAAAGAACTTTGTTTCCAGTTAGGCACAGTAGTATCTTTTGCCACCCGCCAAAAATAAACCACGCTGTCTTTGTTTAACGTTAATCTTACGGGTAATGATACTACACCTCCGGGTGCTGTTACCGGCTGACTTATTAAAACAGGGCTTGAAAAACTTGCGCTGGTATCAATCTGAAAAAGGTATTTGGTGCTTGGCGCAAGCGGGTTGGCGGTTGATGCTTCTAAAGTTACGTTGTGTATATCGGGGACGATGGCATATTTGTAGGGCCACACAGGGTCAATATCAGAACCGGCTATAAATAAAGAAATGCAAGGGCTTGTGGTATTATTGGCGGTAGTTATTTCCGGAACGGCATTCAGGTAATTCAAATCAATGGTAAAACAATTTGAACCAACCGCCATATTATAGTTCTTAAAAATAAAAAAGCTAAGCGTGTCTTTATACAAAGGCGCTTTTGCAGGTCTGTAATAAATACTGTCAACCCCGTTAGGAAACTGACGGGTTACTTTAACGCTGTAGGTGGTGCTAATGGCTTTTCCCAGATTAGTCATGATAATTTTTATACCAATAGAATCGGGATATGTTTGGGTGTCAAAAATTACATCGGAATTGGCAAGCATATAATCCGGTTTTTGAACCGTGTTAGGTTTTATGGCGGGGTCTCCCTCCATAGTCATCTCCAAACACGTTTCCTGTAGCAGTGTATCACCATAAAGCAAACTGTTTATAGCCGGATTCATCAAATAATTAATATCTTTTTTCATACAATACCCATAAGGCATACCATAGTTTTTGAAAGAAAACTGCCTGTACAGTTCCGCGGTATATAAAGCCAAATCATTTGCAACTCCCTCTGCGGTGGTAGCTATATAGCCTATAGAGCCTTTGTTGTTTGGGGCAAGCATCCACTCTTCGCTATTGGTAGGTTGGTTGCTGGCAAATATGTCTCCGGTAAAGCAGGAGTTGGCAATAATAAAAGGAAACTTAGGCGAGTTGTTGTATGCGCCCGGCAAATCAATGTTCTGGTCGAAACCGGTTTGCGAGCCATGCCCAAAAAAAGTCATAAGCGATACTCCTTGATTAATCAGTTGGTTTACCGAATCATTGGTGTTAATGCTTATAGGCGTGGTGCTGGTTTTGTAAAAAGAAAAAACATCTCCGCCTATAAAAGGATTTTCATAAATCTGTTTACACACACTCATATAGGAATTAAACGTTTGTTGGTCTGACGGAGTATCTCCGCCTATAAAATGTATAGCACGTTTATGCCACAACGAATCGGGGTCTTGCGCCACATATAACTGGGCTTTACTCAAATAACTAAGCACATCCGTATTTGTTTTCGCGCAAAGCCTGCCGGTGGGTATAGCGGGCTCGGGATAAAAAGATGAACCGGGCAAGCCCTGCGTAAATAAAATATCGGAAGAAGGATTGCCAAAAGAAGGCACCAAACATTCGGCGGCGGCAAAAGGACCTGTTACATAAGGACATCGCACATTATTTAAACACTCCCAAGCATGAACGCCTTTGCCAATTAAAAATAAATTAGAGGGTGGTCTGATGGAGCTGCTTGCCGCGTGAGCAATTAAATAGCCGCAAAAATTTTTAATAGCTATGGGGTTTCGCTCTACACCGTAAGCAAACTGGTCATATAAATCTTCTACGCTGGCAACAATCACATGATAACTTCCTCCGGCAACGCTGCTTCTAAAAACCTGATATTGACTAACACCTGATTGACCGAGGGGTACAGAAGGAGGGGAAATTAAGGAGGGGTGCGATACAATTATAAAAACGGAATCTGTATTACCCGACAGGTAATTCGCAAAAACACCTGTTCCGTTTACGGGAGTAATTTTTAGCGCCGTATCTGCCGCTGCCGTAGATGATAAAAGGCAAAACTTGGTGTTGCCCGTATTGGGCACCAAAACAGTAAAGGTAGTAGGAGTAGGCGTTGCCGGCATAAAACTAATCAGGCGGTTGGTGGTGTCTATTAAAACAGGTTTACCGCTCATATTATTAAAATTACTGATAACCAACTTAGATTGTGTTTGCCCCAACGCATCGGGTAGATAAATCTTTTCCTGTGCCTGCCCCAGCATATTAAACTGCTGCGGATAGGTTACACTAATGTAGTTTACATCTAACAGATTATCAATAGGAGAGGCAATAGGCAAATTTGATACATTTATAGATGTAGTGCCCGAAGTAAAATTACCAAGACTTAACGCATAAGTATACCTTCCCGAATTATATCCACTAACGGAATATGTTGCAAATGTTTGGTTGCTCAACCCCTGAATACCTGTTTGTATAATATGGTCGGGGGTTACATTGGCTATATCGTTAGCGCCCGAAAAACAAACGGTGGCGTAAGCTTGAGCGCCACTACCTGTATAAGCAGCAGAGGTATTAAAAGGAAAAGAATAACTACTCGGTAACAGGTTCCCATAGCAATCATAAGTATTATTATTTGGTTCCGCTATCAAAGAGCTAAAATACCCTTCGCCCAACACCCAGCGCGGGTCGTTTTGATTTACAATGTTATAGGGCCCAAAAGAATAATCAATACGTGAAGAGTACACGTTTCTTAAGTAATAAGGCGATGGACTATAGGCGGCATAGTTGGTGTCGGCGCTTAGGGTTAATCGTTTAGCTGTTACCGAACTATCATAGGTAAAAAAAACAGCCGAGGTATCGTTTACCACACTATAATAGGGATTGGTTAAAAAAGCGCCGTTGGCATATAGCAGCGAATCATCCTTGCCTTTATTTCTTTCGGCATAAAACAAAATATAATCGTTTTTGTTCAGCACATTATCTACCGCGCCCGATATGTATACATAAAGCTCTACCCCTTTTTGAAAGAAGCGAAGGTGGTTGGGGTTAAGAGGGGGCACATTGGCTTTTGCCAGCATCAGCGAATCTAACTTATACAAACTATCGTTAGCTATTTTTATTTTGTAATAGTATAAGTTGTGGTTTATCCAACCGTTATTAAAATTGGTGGTTTGGGCAGTACCGGCGGCGGGTAAAAGGTAACAGGCAACAAGCAGCAAGTAACAGGCAACAGGTAACACCCGATACCCGAAAATAATACTTGTTATTTGTTTTAATGCGCGTAGCATTTAGGCTTTTGGTTTTGGCAGGCGCAGGTTGTTGATACTTATTTTAAGAGAGAAAATATTGCTGTAAGAGCCAATGGCGCCATCTCCACCACCAAAATTGGTAAGTGTATAATCAAGCCCAACACCCTTATACCGGATACCTACCCCTATACTTGGCGAGGCTATCCATTGCATTTTGTTGTCTACGTTGGTTGCTTGTTGTATGTTGTTCATACCCGCGCGCAAATAAATAATGCGCATATAGCAAAGCTCAATACCCATAAGGGGGTCTATGCTGGCAACTTTGGTGCTGACTACTTCGTTTCTTTGACCATCAAAGGTTACTACCAAGTTTACTTCGGGCATTATACTTAATTTATCTTTCCAAACAACAAAAGTGCGCGATGCGCCCAATATTAACCTGGGTACGGTTACTTCTATTGAGTTGGACGGTATTACGTTTCCGGTAGCCGCGAAGGTTTGTTGCTGGGCGGCGGTCATGTTATAGGTGTAGGCATTAAAGGTGCCCGTAATATCTTTTCCTACAACTGCAAAGTTCCATTGTTTGTAAGAATATGATGCGCCCACATCAAAACCAAAACCCCACGAACCACCAAAAGGCCCTAAAGAATTGCGCACAATTTTGGCTGTAGCGCCCAGCATAAAACCTTTTAGTTTGGGTATTTTTCGGGCGTAAGACAGCAGGGTGGCAAAGTTGGTTACGGCAAAAGTGCTTATGTTATTATAGTTTACGTTGCCGTTGGCATCTACTAGATTCAAAGTGTTGGGTATGTTGTCGGTACCAAAACGAATAACACTTACCGAGGCAACACTGTTGCTGTCTATTCGGGCAGAAAAAGCGCCATAATCGTACTTAGAAATACCGGCATAATATTCGGCGTGTAACAGCGCCAGCTGATACTTGGGTTGCACCTTAAGCAGGTTGGCCGGGTTATAATAGCCGGCGGATACATCGTTGCAACTTACCGCGTTGGCACCGCCCATAGCCATGGCACGAGCGCTAACACCTATATTTAAAAACTCGTTACTGTATTTGGCAACTTGCGCGTTAGACAAGCAAGAAACAAGGAGCAAGAGCCAAACAACAAAATTCTTTCTGAAAAACAACATGCGAGGTAAAATTAATAATTTTTTAACCATTAACGCACAAATGAGGGTTTTAGTATATTTTGCTTCGGTGGTTGTAATCTGTGGCTTTTTTGCAGACATTCCGTAGCGTTTAAGCACTAAGGAAAAAGAAAACCATAAAGAAGTTTTAAATGAATTTTAAACAGACCCTATATTATGTTTAGGTTAAGTTTTTACCGCGCGGTTTTGCTTATAGCTAAAATAGTTTACTTTTACCTCGTTAAAAAAGTTACAGGTGAAAAAAATCCTTTTGTTTTTGTTTTCTTTCATTTATACAAGTAACCATGCTTTTGCCAACGGAGAAACGCCTGCTTTGGAGTTGATTAATTTTACGGCAGTACAACATGGAAATAAAATTGACATTAAATTCAGCACTTCGGTTTTTACCGGAGGTCCCTATTTTACAATAGAAAAAAGCAAGGACGGCAAAGACTTTACCAAGTTGATTGATATTCCAAATATAGAAAGCGGCACCATTTATGCTGATTATTTTGAAACAGATTACCAACCTTATGACGGGGTTTCTTACTACCGTATCAAACAAACCGACGAAGCGGGAAATTTTCGCTATTCACAAACAGTTACCTTTAAATTAGAAGAAGAGTCTGTGGTAAAAAACGAACAGGTTGCAAATACCATCTCTCAGATATCGGGTATTATTTATGATGTGTCGGGAAATATTTCTCAGGCATCAAAAAATAAAACCTTATTGGTTTTGCGCGACGCGAACGGAAACGATTATTATACCATGGTAGCCCTAAATCTAAAAAAGAATTCCTTAAAATCGCAAGAGATGTCTCCCCCCGTTTCTACGGGAACCTATCAGGTAATTAGTTCCTCAAACGAGGAGCTTACTAACCAAAAGGTTATTGTAAAGTAAAGTCCTTTCAGTTAAAAAAAGTATTATTTTTGCGCGCATTAAAAATCGGGCTGTAGCACAGTTGGTAGTGTACTAGCATGGGGTGCTAGGGGTCGCGTGTTCGAGTCACGTCAGCCCGACGAGTTCACATTATAGCAAATTAAATGGCAGTAAAATAAATTAGATTACTGCTTCTTTTATTTAATTTGGGTGTAAAATAATTCAAAATAACTCATTCTAAATGAGACCTTATTATTATTTTCTAATTGTGCAACCCTCGGTTGCACAATTAGAAAGTAAAACACACCAAGCTGGGCTTTACGTTACATTCTTTTGGGATTATCCAAAAGGCTTTCCACGGTTTCGTTTATACTAACACAATCATTATACATATTTGAATTTTGTAACTTTGTACAATTTGGGATTATCCAAAAGGCTTTCCACGGTTTCGTTTATACTAACACAATCATTATACATATTTGAATTTTGTAACTTTGTACAATGAGGACATTCAAAGATTTTAGGTCGTTTAATGAATACATAGGACTGCCAATACCTTTGGATAATAATATTGACATTGGCTATTACAACCCGCCAAATATGCTTTTGAAGTCTGAACCTATTATGGTTGACTTTTACAGAATTTCAATCAAATTAAATTTTACAGACAAAACTGTTGCTAAATCAAAGCCTATAAATGCTATTTTTTTTAATAGCCCAGAAATGGCAACAGAGTGGGATGTAGAACCGACTTATTCAGGCATGTATTTACAACTATCAAAGAAATTAATCGAAGAAAATCGTTTCTTGTTTAAAAACTATCTTGACTACGGACAGCACGAAGCCCTGCATTTAACAGAAAAAGAAGAACAAGAAATCAAAACCATTTTTGACTTGATGTTTAAATACTATGACCGTAGAAAAGAGAACTTTAGTGTTTTGCTTTCTTACGTACACGTTTTAGTTTCATTAGTAGAAGCATTTTACAACAGGCAGTTTTCGACAAATCCTAAACAATACAATCCCATTTTATCTGACTTTCAGCAACTCCTTAAAGATTATTACATCAAGCCAGTCAATCATATTCCGACTGTTCAATATTTTGCTGATGAACTTCACTTAACTCCCAACTATCTTGGCGACATCATTAAGCACTTTACTCAAAAGTCAGCCATTGAAAACATTCATGAGTTTGTAATTAAAAAAGCAAAAGAAATGCTTGAAAAAAGAAATGATTTAAACAATACCGAAATTGCTTATGAACTTGGGTTTGAATACCCGAATTACTTCGCTAAGTTTTTTAAAAAACAAGTTAATCTAACTCCTAAAGAATATAGACTTCAAGCAGCCGACAAAACCGCCAATTTTCAGCGTATTTAAAATAGAATGTGGTTATCGGTAATTTGTTTCCTTCTTTTTAGTAATTTATATCCTTCTGCCTTGTTGATGTAATTTAATTTTGTCTTATCAAAATTCAACACTTTAAATCAACTAAAATGGCAGAAACAAAAAAAGTATTGCTCATCAATACACATTTAACTTATCCTAACTGGACAGAAGGAACATTAAACAATTCATTCTATCAAATTGCAAAGGAGTTTTTTTTATCAAAATCATTAGAGGTTTTGGAAACAATCGTTGAAGATGGCTACAAACCTGAAGAGGAAGAAAAAAAACACTTGGAAGCTGACATTGTAATTTTACAAACACCTGTAAACTGGTTCGGTGCACCTTGGATTTACAAAAAGTATGTTGACGAAGTATTTAATAGCGGATTGTTTAATAAATCATTTTTAACTGGTGATGGCAGAACAAGAGAAAATCCAACAAAACAATATGGAACAGGTGGGCTTTTACAAGGGAAAAAGTTTATGATTTGTGCAACTTGGAATGCACCAGCCGAAGCATTTGATAATCCAGAACAACATCTTATGCAAGGTAAAAGTACGGCAGACCTTTTTCTTAACATTACAAGTAACTACCGTTTTTGTAGTTATGAAATTATAAAGGGTTATAACTGTTTTAACATATTCAGAAGCAGCGACATTGCAAAAGACCTTGAAAGTTATCCAATTTGGGAATGGAACAAAATATAAAAGCTTCAAAAAGGAATGAGAGAAATTACTGGGGAATTGAGTGATGATACAATGGTAGAAATTTTTAAAACAAACATCATCTCCAAAAATGATGCGCAAAGAATGCTAAACCTACTATCAGATAAATATCCAAATCTTAAAATCAATTTTGACCTTAATGATTGTGATAAAATATTAAGAATAGAAGGGGAAAGTATAGAGCCTGAAAAAATAATTGAACTAATATATACAAGCGGTTATCAATGCGAAGTTTTAGTTTAGTTTACAACACGCTAATAGCAGAAGTGCTGTGCATTCATTAAAGTTTTAGGACTTTAATGAATGAATGTGGATAAAACCACTCGGGGCCTCCTTTTAAAAATGATATTGATACAAATAGAAATTACAACTACTCAAAGCTTGCTTGCCTTGTTAATTATAAAAAGTATGTATCAAATCG